>LUMI01000021.1_pt1 | contig 44918 bp, 42 predicted proteins | sample 729681 | NCBI WGS metagenome assembly LUMI01 (sample SAMN03860267, study PRJNA289734) | marine metagenome | biome: seawater column; feature: ocean; material: water; isolation source: Red Sea water column Station 34 - depth 10m | place: Saudi Arabia: Red Sea | collected 2011-10-15 | depth 10 m
ACTCCTTTTATCAAAGCACAATAATTTCTGACGAATGATGGGCTGGAATATTATTTCATAAAACACTATTTCAAATACAAGCGGGTATAGGAGATGAAATGCTAACATCAATCGATGTGAAATTAACAGAATACGATTTAAAATTAATTGAGAAAGATTATGATCGGATATCAGTTCTTATAGATGATACAAAAAAATTAAATCGGGTTTGTCGTCGTATTAATAAATTAACTAAGGGCGCTGTTGTACGGGCAATAAATTCAGACGAATTTGAAAAAAAATCTTGCGGTGAAGTTCTGAGTATATCATTTCCGGGCTCTATTACTGCCAAATATATCGATTTGATAAAATGGGTAAAACCAGGACAATTACATGATGCAAGAAAAGCTGGTGTGAATTTAGCTAAATTATCTGGTGATAGTAGTGTTTTGATATACATCGGCAGTCAAAAATTTTCAGCCGATTTTATAAAAGGTTATCTTTTGCGCCAGTATAGTTTTTCTGAATACAAAACTAGTAAAATTACTAAATCTCGATCAGCAACATTGATGCTGAATAAACCCTTAGATTTTAAAAAGTCTTTAGAAGAAATTAAGGCCACAGTTGATGGCGTATTTTTCACAAGAGATTTAGTTAACGAACCTGCAAACATATTGACTACTGTAGAATTCTCCAAACGATTGCAGAAGTTGTCCACTTTAGGAATTGAAGTTGAAGTTTTAGAGGAGAAACAATTATCAGATTTGGGGATGAATGCACTTCTTGGAGTTGGGCAAGGTTCAGCTAATCCAAGTAAAGTTGTCGTTATGTCTTGGAAAGGTGGGGCAAAAAGTGTTCAACCTTTAGCTCTTGTGGGAAAGGGCGTTGTTTTTGATACTGGTGGAATTTCTCTAAAACCTGCTGGTGGTATGGAAGAAATGACCATGGATATGGGTGGAGCTGGAGTCGTAGCTGGTACAATGCTCGCTTTGGCAAAGAGGAAAGCTAAAGCTAATGTTATTGGGTTAGTTGGGTTAGTGGAAAATATGCCTTCAAGTACCGCCCAAAGGCCAGGAGATATTGTTAAATCGATGAAGGGTGAAACCATTGAAGTTATCAACACGGATGCAGAAGGGCGTTTAGTGCTCAGTGATGTTCTTTGGTATGCTCAAGAAAGATTTAAACCAAGTGGCATTATTGATTTGGCCACTTTGACTGGGGCAATAATTGTTGGTTTAGGATATGAAAATGCTGGTGTTTTTTCAAACGATGATAATTTTTGTGAGACTTTTATGAATGCAGCTGCTTTGGAAAATGAAGGTGCCTGGCGCATGCCGCTTGCTCCTGCTTATGATAAAAAACTAAAATCTCGTTTGGCTGATATGAAAAATGTTGGCGGTCGTGATGCTGGAGCGATAACAGCTGCTCAATTTATTCAACGCTTTATTAAAAAAGACATGCCTTGGATCCATCTTGATATAGCAGGCGTTGCGCATATAAAGTCTGAGAGTACTTATGCTCCTTCAGGTGCTACTGGGTGGGGGGTAATGAGTTTAAACCGTTTAATTAGTGATAAGTTTGAAGACATCAAATGAGCGAAGTGTTTTTTTACCACTTAACTCAAACACCATTAGAGGTAGCTCTTCCAAAAATTTTAGAGCGTGCACTATCTGCTAATTGGTCGATAGAGGTAAGGGCGAATGTGAATACAAACTTGGAAGATATGAGCAATTCAATATGGAAAGGGTCCGAAGAAAGTTTTTTGCCCAACTGTTTGGAAAACCATCAAGACGTACAGGACTACCCAATAGTTTTAAGCAATTCACCTTTGAAAAAATTGAGAGATTGTCTAATAGTTGTTGATCAGGCGGAGTTGCAAGAAAATGATGTGGAAAGCCACAAACGGGTTTGTTTAATTTTCGATGCTAAAAATGAGGCTCAACTATCTAACGCCAGAAAGTCTTGGAAGAGTCTTTCAGAAGCTGGTGTAAATACAGTATACTGGGCGGAGTCCCAAGGGAAATGGTATAGAAAATAAAATCTTACTAGTGAAAATTAATGTTGAATCAGCTCAGGATTTTGAATTTTCACAAAATGTAAAGTAACTTCTGTAATTTTTAATTTGATGATATTAAGTTTAATCTGCCGATAGGATAAAATTTTCTAGCTTTTCTTGAGCTTGAATCCAAAGATCTTCTGCTCGTTTAATGGCTTCATTTATTTCTGAATATTTTTTGTTCCAATTTTCTAATTCTTTTAGCTTGTCGTTTGAGTAGAGATCTTGGTTTGATAAAATATCAGCCACTTTTCTTTTCATGATTTGAAGCTTTTCTAGTCTTTCTTCACACTTTTTAACTTCGTTTTTGAAGGTTAGTGCTCTCTTCCGAAACTCTTTTTTATCATCGTGCTTTTTTTCTATTTTTGGCCGTTTTTCTTGTTTTGTTGCTAAAATGCCAGAACGATAACTGTCCAAGTCATCTTCATATTGACTAACGCTGCCGTTTCCCACCAGCCATAATTTTTCGGTAACCAATGATAATAAATGGAAGTCATGGCTTACCAGAATGACAGCGCCTGAAAATTTTGTCAGGGCTTCAATAAGTGCCTCGCGGCTTTCAATATCAAGATGATTTGTTGGTTCATCTAAAATCAAAAGATGAGGGCTGTCTAATGTTGCTAATAATAACAATAAACGAGCTTTCTGTCCTCCCGACAGGTTTGAAACTGATAATTCAGATTGCTCAGCTCCAATTCCATAAGTCCCTAATATTGTTTTTCTTTCCGCAATGCTTTTAGTAGGCCTGGCTCTTGAAAGATGATCAAATGGGGTCTCGTCTTTTCTCAACTCATCAGTTTGATGCTGAGAGAAGTACCCGATTCTTAGTTTTGGAGATTTTACTATAGATCCACTAAATAGAGGAATTTTTTCAGCTAATAACTTTGATAATGTTGACTTACCCTCACCATTCTTTCCTAACAAGGCTATTTTTTCGTCATGGTCTATACGCAAGTTAAGCTTCGAAAGAATTGTTTTGTTTTCATAACCAGTTGAACCATCTTCAATTGATATTAATGGTGAGGGCAACTCTTCAGGGCTTGAGAAAGAAATTTTTCGTAAAGCTTTTTCTTTTGGCAATGTGATAGTTTTGAGCCGGCTTAAAGCTTTCAATCTTGACTGTGCTTGTTTAGCTTTTTTTGCCTTATATCGAAATCGATCAACAAAAGACTGTAAATGCTCGCGGGTTTTATCTTGTTTTTTTATTTCTGAAAGTTTGCTTTCAAATTTAGCCAATCTAGTTTCAGCAAATTTTTCATAATTTCCGGAGTAAAAATTCAGGTTTTTATCTTCAAGATGAAGGATGGAATTGACGCAATTATTTAGAAGGTCCCGATCGTGACTAATAATAAGAACCGTATGGGGATAAGTGATCAAGTAGTTTTGAAGCCAAATCGTGCCCTCCAAATCAAGGTAGTTAGTAGGTTCATCTAATAAAAGTAAATCTGGTTGATTGAATAACACAGCCGCCAACGATATTCTCATGCGCCAACCTCCCGAAAAGGATTTGCACGGCAGGTTATTATCTTTTTCGTCAAACCCAAGTCCCTTTAAAATAGTGGAAGCTCTGGCTTCGGCAGACCAAGCGTCTATATCTTCAAGTCTCATCTGTATTTCAGCAATACGAATGGGGTCTTTTTCAGTTGAACTCTGTTTTATAAGCGTTTCCCGCTCCTCGTCTGCTGCTAAAATTGTCTCTAAAACGGACAGATTATTTTCAGACACTTCCTGTTGAACATCACCGATCTTGGTGTTTCTTGGGACATAAATTTTGCCAGACTCTAATTCGCGGTTTCCTTTGATCAAATCAAATAGGGTTGTTTTTCCAGTCCCATTCCGACCAACTACGCCTACTTTATGCTTCGTTGGTATAGAGATATTTCCGGTATCTAAAAGTTTCCGACCACCTATGCTGAATGAAATTTTTTCTATTTTGATCATTACTCCTGAGTAACAGTGAAAAAATTTTTTTAAAAGAATAACACGTTAAAAATATTTAATTTGTGTGGCTAAAATAATGCGTCTTTTAAATTGAGTTTTCTCGTGATAGTGCCTCCAACCAACGATTTAATTTTGATGAAAACTTGATAGAAAAGAGGAACTTTATATGGGCTTAGAGCGAACATTCAGTATTATTAAACCTGACGCAACACGTCGTAACCTTACTGGAAAAATAAATGCTAAATTTGAGGATGCTGGCCTTAGAGTAGTGGCGCAAAAGCGCATACACATGACAAAGGCGCAGGCGGGTAAATTTTATGAAGTTCATTCTGAACGTCCGTTTTACGATGAATTGTGCGAATTTATGTCATCGGAGCCTGTGATTGTGCAGGTTCTTGAAGGAGAAAATGCTATTTCAAAGAATAGAGAAGTTATGGGTGCGACAAACCCAGCAGATGCGGCTCCAGGAACTATACGGGCTGAGTTTGCAGAGAGCGTTGGAGAAAACTCTGTTCATGGTTCTGATGCTCCAGAGACTGCTGCTGTTGAAATTTCTTATTTCTTTTCTGGAATAGAATTGGTTGGATAGCTGGTCAGCTAAAAGCGAATAATTGAAGGTAAGAAATGTAAATATTAGATCGGGTTTTTAGAGTATCAAACCCGATCTTTTTAATTTGAAACCTACGAAAGACTATTAGCGAAATTACAAACGGTTCGAAAGGTTTTTTTAAATTTTTCATCATCCAAAGTAAGTGAAATTCTCACATGGCCTGAAGCAGCCTCGCCAAAGCTTTCTCCCGGCATTACAGCAATCTTTTCTGTATCTAAAAGTTCATGAGCAAAACTTATTCCGTTCATTCCTGTCGAGCGGATATCAAGCATGATATACATAGCGCCCTGAGGAGGAATATGCCCCAATTGGGGGAAATCTTTCAAAATATCTACAGCAAGCTTTTGTCTGCGATTAAATGGCTTGGATATTTTTTGCTCAAATTCCTTCCCTTTTCTCAAAGCAAAAATACCAGCATGCTGTATGTAACCGGGTACGCCGTAAGTCATATTTGTTGCTAAATCTATTGCTTTAGATATTATTTCCTTTGGCCCTATTAGCCATCCCAAGCGGGAACCTGTCATTGCATGACTTTTTGAAAGAGAGCCCACAACTAGAGTTCTTTCAGACATATTTTCAATTTCTCGTGGTGAAATGTGTTTGTTGCTCCAGATTTGAGTTTCATAGACTTCATCCGAAATGACCCAAAGATCATTTTTTTTTGCTACTTCGCAAATATTTGCGACAGTGGTTTTGCTATAAACTACGCCTGTTGGATTGTTGGGTGAGTTAATCAATAGCGATTTTGCCTGCTTCGTCCCGCTATCTAGTTGTTCAAAAGTTGGCTGAAAATAATTTTTTGCGCTGGTTACAATTCTACTTTCAAGGGCTCCAACTGATCTAATCGTAGTAGGATATGTCGCATAGAAAGGATCTATGTATGCAGCTATGTCTTTATCGTCTAAAGCTGCCATATGAGCAGCAAACAAAGCGGATTGCCCTCCCGGTGTTACAATAACGTTGTCTAAAGTTGTTTCAATTCCTGTTTTTTCTAATGTTCGATTTGCTATAAGAGACCTTAATTCTTCAATTCCTGGTACCGAAGCATATCCGGTATGTCCATTTAAAGCAGCTTCATACATCGCGTTAAGAATGGCTGGATCGGTACCAATATCATGTTCTCCGATACTGAGCTCTACAACTTCAGTACCAGATGCTATTAATTTTCTGGCCTTATAAAATATTTCCCAACCATCTGAGCCACCATTGGTAATATTTTCAATACGATTGGAAGATCTCATACTCTTGTTCCTACAACGACTTTTCGCACATTACGGTCGATTATTTTATGCGATGTCAAATTAGAAATGAACAATTAGAGTAAATTTAGTAGATTACGGTATCTATTTTTTTAACACTAAAGTGATTTGTCATTTCCAAAAGTGCTTGTTCTTGTTATTGCGGTTCCGTCAGATTTAACGAACTAAAAATGAATGATAAAAATTAAACTGCATAATACGCTTACTAGAAAAAAGCAGATATTTGTTCCTTTAGACGAAAATAATGTCAGGCTCTACCTTTGTGGTCCGACGGTTTATGACCGCGCCCATCTTGGAAACGCTCGAAATGTAATAATGTTTGATGTTTTGTATCGGCTGTTAATCCAAGTTTATGGAAAGAAAAGTATAACTTATGTAAGAAATTTTACAGATATTGATGATAAAATTAATAATAAGTCTCTAGAGAGTGGTCGGCCGATAACGGACATAACCTCGGAAACTATTCAATGGTATTTGGATGATATGGCTGCTTTGGGAAATTTAGAACCGAACTTAATGCCCAAAGCAACAGACTATATTCCTCAAATGATAAATTTCATTGAACGATTAATAACTGAAGGATTTGCATACGTTGAAGAAGGTCACGTGCTTTTTTCAGTTTCCAAATATAAAAATTATGGAAAACTTTCTGGGCGAAGTGTCGAGGATATGATTGCAGGTGCCCGTGTGGAGATTGCTTCTTACAAGCGAGATCCGATGGATTTCGTTTTATGGAAGCCTTCAGAAAAAAATTTACCAGGCTGGGAAAGTCCATGGGGAAGGGGACGGCCAGGTTGGCACATAGAATGTTCTGCTATGGCACACGATATATTGGGCGCGACTTTTGATATTCATGGAGGTGGAAACGATTTGCAGTTTCCACATCATGAAAATGAAATAGCTCAAAGTTGTTGTGCATATCCTGAAAGTGAATTTGCGCGCTATTGGTTGCACAATGAAATGCTGCAAGTTGATGGAAAAAAAATGTCGAAATCTCTTGGTAATTTTTTTACTGTTCGAGATTTGCTTGATAAGGGTTTTGCAGGTGAAGTAATCAGGTTCGTGTTTCTTTCAACTCATTACAGCAAGCCAATGGATTGGAATTTGCCGAAAGCCATGGAGGCTGAAAATATACTGAGAAAATGGCGAGGTTTAACAAAAGACAATACCGAAATTGTCTCGATACCAGATGAAGTTGTGCAAATATTATCTGATGACCTGAATACTGCGGGTGTTATTTCTTTAATTCATAGTTACGCTAGTAAAGGAGAAATAGGAAAGTTAAAGGCCGCTGCTAATTTTCTGGGGATCTTGACAGAAGAAATGGGAGAGTGGTGCGCAGAGGTTGATGTGAGTTCTTTAGAGGACCTGTTTATGACATTAAGAAAACAGGCCATAGAAAGCAAAAATTTTGAAAATGTTGATAAATTGAGGGCTAAACTTACAAACGCTGGACTTGATGTCCAAATTGGAAAGTCAAATGTTACGCTGGTACAAAATGCGAGATTTTCCCAGCTAAAAGTAACTGAAATACTCGATTTCTATGGTTTAAGTTAGGTCCCATATGCAAAAAGAACGACTATTTATTTATGACACTACTCTGCGGGACGGACAACAAACTCAGGGTGTTCAGTTTTCTTTAAATGAAAAACTCTCCGTTATTAGATCATTGGACGATCTGGGTGTTGACTATATCGAGGGTGGTTGGCCGGGCGCCAATCCGGTCGACAGTGAATTGTTTGAACGCATTGAAAAAACGAAGGCAAATTTTACTGCCTTTGGAATGACTAAAAGGTCGGGACGTTCTGCAGAAAATGACGAAATTCTTTCCTCTGTGCTTAACTCTGGAACTTCCTCAGTTTGTTTGGTGGGAAAGTCTCATGATTTTCATGTTGAAAAAGCTTTGGGCATCTCCCTTGATGAAAATTTAATAAATATTTCAAGTTCAATTAGTCATTTGGTTAATAACAAGAGAGAGGCTATTTTTGACGCGGAACATTTCTTTGATGGCTTTAAAGATAACTCTTCATATGCCATTCAAACAATTAAATCAGCCTTGGATGCCGGAGCACGATGGGTGGTGTTATGTGATACAAATGGTGGCTGCCTTCCAAACGATATCAGAAAAATTGTTGATGAGGTTATAAGGCAAGGTATTTCTGGAGATCGTTTGGGTATTCATGCGCACAATGATACTGAAAATGCTGTTGCCAATACATTAGCAGCAATTGACTCAGGTGTGCGTCAAATACAGGGTACATTAAATGGTTTGGGAGAGAGGTGTGGAAACGCAAACTTAACTTCAATTATTCCAACTTTACTGCTTAAGAAGCCCTATAAAGATCAGTTTGAGACAAATATATCCATGAGTTCTCTTTCGGGTCTCACGCGTGTTTCTCGTCAATTGGATGATATAATAAACCGAATTCCTCTCAGGCAAGCGCCTTATGTTGGGGCATCAGCTTTTGCGCATAAGGCTGGTCTTCATGCTTCTGCAATCATAAAAGACCCAACCACCTATGAGCACATTGAGCCTTCCTTGATCGGAAACACTAGAGTTATTCCTGTATCTAACCAAGCTGGTCAATCCAACTTAATCCGTCGATTAAACGAAGCAGGCCTGAACGTTAAAAAACAGGATCCAGCTATTGGTCGCATACTTGAAATTGTTAAAGAACGGGAGGCTATTGGATATTCGTTTGATACTGCTCAAGCAAGCTTCGAACTTTTGGCCCGTCGTGAGCTTGGTGCGCTGCCACCTTTCTTTGAAGTTAAAAGATACCGAGTCACGGTCGAAAGACGTAAAAATAAGTACAATAAATTAGTGAGTTTGTCTGAGGCCGTGGTTGTTGTAAAAGTAGACGGTGAAAAAAAACTTTCTGCCAGCGAAAGTATGGATGAAATTGGTTCTGATCGAGGGCCGGTTAATGCTCTATCAAAGGCTTTGACTAAAGATCTGGGAAGTTACCAAAATCTAATTGATGATATAAAATTGGTTGATTTTAAGGTGCGAATTACACAGGGTGGCACAGAGGCCATGACGCGAGTTGTGATTGATAGTGAAGATAAAAATGGAGTGCGCTGGTCGACGGTCGGAGTTTCGCCGAATATTGTTGATGCAAGTTTTGAAGCGCTGTTGGATGCGATTAACTGGAAGTTAGTCAGAGATACGAGTTAAAAAAACATTTTGTTGCGGCCTTTTTAGAGATTTGAAGATCGGAAGCACTTTTGGATTTATCTGATGATATAAATCAATGCGCTTACTTAGTTAAACAAGGTGATTATGATCGTTATAGAGCGGTGATGACTTTAGATCCTAATTTACGATCTAATTTATTTGTTTTACTAGCTGCTAATATTGAAATTTCTAGAGCGCCTTGGGTAAGTAAAGAAAGTATAATTTCAGAAATCAGACTGCAGTGGTGGCTTGAAGCGATTGAAGAAATTGAGACTAGCAAAAGTGTACGCAGGCACTTTGTGACATCACCTCTTGAACGGTTTTTGAGCCAGTCACAAGCAAAATTAATTAGGGAAAACATTTCAGCTCGTTTTTGGGATATAAACTTTGATCCACACCTAAGCCAAAAAGAGCTTTTCAATTATATTGATATGACTTCTGGCAACATTTGGGCAGTCGCTGCCGAACTACTGGGTACACCTAAAAACATTGGGCGACTTTTCGGAAATGCAATGGGGGTCGTTCAGTATTGTAAAGCAAATAAAAAGTTTATTGAAAGAGGTAGAACACCATTTCCCAAACCGGATAAAGAAATTATTCGCATTTTTTTACAATGGGGGTTGAATCAACTGGAGCAGGGCAGAGCCGAAATAAGAGGCTTGCCGCATTCAAAAAAAGCAATTCGAAGATTTGCCTGGGATACAAGCTTTTATCTTCACCAGTTTTTGCGGAAGCCTGATTACATTAGTGCTTCAGGTAAACCGTACGACCCGGTAAGGTTTTTTAGATTTTGGATTGCCTGTTTAAAGTCTTGATTTGCTCATATTTATGTCAATTATGTCTTATTCGATGAGGGTTTTTTGTTTTGTAATAGCCATATTAATGCTACGCCTGCGATCGCAAGCATTGGAAACATTGCTAAATTGACTGAAGTCCAGCCTGTTAAGTGATCTCCCCCAGTACAGTTCATAAGGCCTCCTGATGAAAATGATGCTACGGTAACGCCACCAAAAACAAAAAGGTCATTCATGCCTTGCATTCTTCCGCGCTCACTTTCTGAATGGCTGTTTGTTAACATGGTGGTGGCACCAATAAAACCAAAATTCCAGCCTAAACCTATGAAAATTAGTGCTATAAAAAAGTTTTCTAACTGCACTCCCGTAAGTGCTACAAGTCCTGCAAACGCCAGAAAAAACAACCCAATTCCAACAATCAATTCTTCACCATATCGAGCAATTAAGTGTCCGGTAAAAAATGAAGGTAAGAACATTGCAATAACATGAGCTGAAACAACATTTGCAGCATCGTTGGGAGAGTATCCGCATCCCACAACCGCTAAAGGTGTAGAGGTCATAACTAGATTCATCATCGCATAAGAAACCATCGCGCAAATCATGGCTACAGCTATTCGCGGTGTAGTCACTAGTTGCCTGTGAGATCGACTATCAAGAGTATTGATATTTTTTTTCTCAAGTTTTGGTATCTTTAAAAATAAAAATAAAAATGAGCCAAAGAAGTTTAAAATAACGACCGCGATGTAGGTGCCAAGAAAAGGTATGACCATTGAGTCCGCTGTGACTTTAACAATTTGTGGCCCAATGATTGCTGAGGCTAACCCACCAGCCATGACGTAGGATATAGCTTTCGGCCTAAAGCTTGCAGTTGCTGTATCAGCGGCTGCAAATCTATAAAAACCCTGAGCAGACATGTAAATTCCAGTTATAAAGCTTCCCAAAAGAAAAATGGAAAAGGATCCTGTGGCAAGACCGACTGCCCCAACAATTCCTCCAGTTAAACCGCCTAATGCTCCAATAAAAAATCCAAATTGTCTTCCAAATTTTTGCATTAAGTTTGAGAGAGGAGAAGCTGTTATCATAGAGCCCAATACAATCATTGAAATAGGCATGGTGGCAAAACATGCGTTTGAAGCTAAAGACTGTCCTGCAAGCCCACCAACGGTAAAAATCATTGGCATTTGAGCACCAAGAATTGCTTGAGCGCATATTAAAACGGCGACATTGCGTTTCGCTAATTGATTATCTCTCATGATAGACATAAAACGGCGGTACGCGTTAAAAGTTCGATGATCAAGAACTTATTATAAATGACTGTCATTTATAACTTTTGCTAAACGGGTATAATTTAAAATTTGCCAAAGTAGCAAAGTAATAATTAGATTGAGGTTGATATGGAAGAGCGCATAATTACTTCTCAGGAGTGCATTTCTGACGGTTTGGACGCTTTATGCAAGTTAGAACCCAGATTTTGTCATGCAATTGAAATTATTGATGAAATTCCGCTTAGAAGGACATCTGGAGGTTTCGATCGTCTTCTTTCAACTATTGTATCACAGCAACTCAGTGTAGCAGCAGCAGATGCAATTTGGAAAAAAATGAAATTGGCTCGGCTCAACAAAATCCAAAAAATTAAAGAAGCATCTGATCAAGAGTTACGAGAGGTTGGATTAAGTAAGCAGAAAATAAAATATGTAAGATCGTTAGCAAATGCAAAAATCAACTATAATTCTTTGAAAACGATGCCAACTTCAGAAGTAATAAGTGAGCTAACTAAAGTCTCCGGTATTGGAAACTGGACTGCAGAAATTTATGCAATGTTTAGCCTTGGTCGAGCCAATGTTTTTGCGCCCGGCGATTTGGCTCTTCAAGAAGCAACACGATTGCTTTTTGATCTTGCAGATCGTCCAAGTGAGAAAAAATTGCGGCTCCTAGCTAAAGATTGGTCACCTTGGCAAGCTGTTGCTGCTAGATTACTCTGGTCTTATTATAATCATCAGAAAAAACGGGAGGGAATTCGTTGACTCGAATACTTAATTCTGAGCGTAAAGAGGCTATCTCTGGTCCGGCTAGATCAGCAGTCGTGTTTCTTCATGGATATGGAGCCAATGGAGCAGATCTTCTAGGGCTTGCCGATCCACTTTCTGAGCATTTAACTGATACTCTATTTATTGCCCCAGATGCTCCAGAAAGATGTGCAGGTTCACCTTTTGGGTTTCAGTGGTTTCCCATTCCCTGGATTGATGGATCTTCTGAGGAAGAAAGCATGAGAGGTATGGTGGCGGCCGCTAATGATTTAAATGCCTTTCTTGATGCATTGATGGTTGACGAAGATCTATTACCAGAGCAGGTCGTTTTATTTGGTTTTTCTCAAGGAACAATGCTAGCGCTGCATGTAGTCCCTCGACGCGATGACGAGATTGCTGGGTTAGTAGCCTTCTCGGGAAGGCTCTTGGAGCCTGAAGCCCTAGTTGACGAAGTAAAATGTAAACCTCCGGTCTTATTAGTACATGGTGATCAGGATGATGTTGTTCCCGTGCAATCGCTTCCATCAGCTGTTGAAGGCTTGCAACTAGCCGGCTTTAAAGATGTTTTTGCGCATATTATGAAAGGTACGGGTCATGGTATTGCTCCTGATGGGCTATCTGTTTCGTTAGCTTTTATTCGAGATAAGCTTGGATTCTTATGAATAAAAAAAAGAATAAATCTTCTTAAAATAACTATATGGATAGGCTTGATACAAATTGAATACGATATATAGTGTTATTAAGAGCAGTTTAAAATTGTGATAAGAAATGATTGGGGGTCATTTGGTATGGGTGAGTTTTTAGATGGTGAATTATCGCAAGATCCAGGCACCTTAAAACATCACCCTGCATTGGTTCTCAACGCCGACTATAGACCTTTGTCATATTATCCGTTATCTCTTTGGTGCTGGCAGGATGCAGTGAAAGCCGCCTACATGGAGCGAGTAGATATTGTCGCGCAATATGATAAATTTGTTCATAGCCCAACTACAAAGATAAAAATCCCCTCTGTTGTAGTATTAAAAGATTACGTCAAGCCACAGAAAAGTGTTGCCTTTACAAGGTTCAACTTGTTTTTGCGTGATGAATTTAGATGCCAGTATTGTGGAAATAGAGGTGATTTAACTTTTGATCACGTTGTTCCTCGTGCATCTGGAGGTACTACTAGGTGGGACAATGTTGTGGCAGCTTGTAGCCCTTGCAATCTTCGTAAAGGATCAAAATCTTTAGGTAGGGCAGGGTTGCACCTCAGGCGAAAGCCAAGACAGCCAACTGCGCCTGAACTGCAAAATTTAGGACGCAAATTCCCGCCTAATTATTTGCACGATAGCTGGATGGACTTTCTCTATTGGGATAGTGAATTAGAAGCTTGATCAGATAATACTGCTGTAAAAATATGGGGTATATAAATACCGTTAATATAAATCATTGTTTTATATGTAAAAATTATTTGTTTTCGGTGTTGACTATAGGCAGTTGTCTAAGTATCCACCTCCGATACAGTGTTTAATTCGGCACGACGAGTAGTTACGAGGAATTCTGCTATGAAAACATTTTCTGCAACGCCTGCGGATATAAAGAAAAAATGGATACTTATCGACGCTGAGGGTGTAGTGTTAGGTAGGCTCGCTTCAATAATTGCAAACAGATTAAGAGGTAAGCATAAAGCCGCATTTACTCCTCATATGGATTGCGGTGATAACGTAATTGTCATAAATGCGGACAAAGTCCAATTAACGGGTAACAAGCGCCAAGAAAATTATTATTGGCATACGGGATATCCGGGAGGAATTAAATCTCGTACAAAAGAACAAATTCTCGAGGGTGACTATCCAGAGAGAGTTCTGACACTAGCTGTGAAACGTATGTTGCCAAGCAACCGTTTAAGTCGAAAGATAATGACTAACCTTCGGGTTTACGCTGGCACAGAACATCCTCATGAAGCTCAGGCGCCGGAAGTGTTGGATGTAAAGTCAATGAACAAGAAAAATACAAGGGTTGCATAAATATGGCAGAGGATATCAAAAGTTTGGGAGACTTAGAGACAGTTGCTTCTGTTGATGAAGCAAGTGCTGACACGGCGGTAATCAGAGAACCAAAGCGTGATGATTTTGGGCGCTCTTATGCGACGGGAAAAAGAAAAGATGCCATTGCTAGAGTATGGATTAAACCAGGTTCTGGTAAAGTCATGGTGAATGGAAAAGAGATGAATTCATACTTTGCCCGCCCAGTGTTGCAGATGATTTTGCGTCAACCTTTTCAGGTAGCAGGTGTGGAGGACCAATTTGACGTGAATGCGACAGTTAAAGGTGGAGGATTGTCAGGTCAAGCTGGCGCGGTCAAGCATGGTATTTCTAAAGCACTTCAACTTTATGAGCCCGCTTTGCGTGGAGCTCTTAAGTCGGCCGGCTTCCTAACTCGAGACAGTCGCGTCGTAGAGCGCAAAAAGTATGGTAAAAGAAAAGCGCGGCGTTCGTTTCAATTTTCAAAGCGTTAAATTAAATAACAAAAACTATTTTTACAAAAAAAGGGTTGCGGTTAGGCAATCCTTTTTTTTCGCTAGTTTCTTTGTGACTAGATTATTAGTTGGTACCTTGTTTAGCTTTTCGTTTCCTCTCATGAGGATCTAAATACCGTTTCCTCAACCTTATGTTCATAGGTGTGACCTCAACTAACTCGTCATCATCTATGTATGCGATGGCTTCTTCTAAGCTAAACTTTATATGGGGAGTAAGTCGAACGGCTTCATCCGATCCGGAGGCGCGAACATTTGTTAATTTTTTGCCTTTTAAAGGGTTAACTTCAAGATCATTTTCCCTGCTGTGCTCTCCTAAAATCATGCCTTCATAAACCTTAGTTTGTGGCCCTAGGAACATGCGACCTCTTTCCTCAAGGTTCCAAAGTGCGTAGGCGACAGTTTCACCATTTTCAATTGATATAAGAACCCCAGATCGCCTTCCTGGAATTGCGCCTTTATATTCTGACCAGTTATGAAAAACTCTATTAAGTATACCAGTCCCTCGTGTATCTGTTAAAAACTCTCCATGATAACCTATTAAACCCCTTGAAGGAACGTGAGCTATTATTCTTGTTTTGTTGGCTCCAGATTGACGCATTTCGATTAGGTCTCCCCTTCTTGCGCCCGTAATCTTTTCTATAACGGCCCCAGAATACTCATCGTCAACGTCAATAGTAACTTCTTCTATTGGTTCTAAGGTTTTTCCATTTTCATCTTTTCTGATCAGAACTTGCGGTCGTGATATTGAAAGCTCAAACCCTTCCCGTCGCATATTTTCTATTAATACACCCATCTGTAACTCGCCGCGTCCAGCAACTTCAAAGGCATCTCCACTGGGAGTTTCGGTGACTTTTATGGCAACATTACTCTCTGCTTCTTTGAAAAGTCTTTCTCTTATAACTCTGCTTTGTACTTTATTTCCCTCACGTCCAGCTAAGGGGCTGTCGTTTATTCCAAAGGTAACGCTTATAGTTGGAGGGTCGATGGGAAGTGCTTCAATTGGCTCTTCCACAGCCAATGCGCACAATGTATCTGAGACGGTGGATTTGTTCATTCCAGCTAAAGAGACGATGTCGCCAGCCGTGGCTTCATCAATGTCGTTCATAGATAGGCCTCTGAAAGCTAATATTTTCGTTATCCTAAATTGCTCAATTTTTTGGCCTATGCGACTGAGTGCTTGAACAGTGGCTCCTACTTTGATTTGCCCACTTTCTATACGGCCCGTTAGAATTCGGCCAACGAAAGGGTCATGTCCTAACGTAGTTGCCAACATCTTAAAATCTTCATTTTTTCTTCTTATTTGTTCAGGTACAGGCACGTGATTGATTATTAAGTCAAAGAGGGCAGAAAGATCTTTTCTTGGACCACTTAGCTCGTGATCCGCCCATCCGGAGCGACCTGAAGCATACATGTGCGGAAAGTCTAATTGATCCTCGTTTGCATCCAGTGATGCAAATAAGTCAAAACACTCGTCTAAAGCCCTATCTGGCTCAGCATCGCTTTTGTCGACTTTATTTAAAACAACTATTGGGCGAAGGCCTAAATTTAGGGCTTTTGAGGTTACAAATTTTGTTTGAGGCATGGGACCTTCCGCTGCATCAACCAATAAAACGACTCCATCAACCATATTAAGTATTCGTTCGACTTCGCCTCCAAAGTCAGCATGGCCAGGTGTATCCACGATGTTTATTCGCGTTTCTTTCCATTCTACTGATGTAGCTTTGGCTAAAATAGTGATGCCGCGCTCTCGTTCTAAATCGTTACTATCCATCACACGCTCGGAAACATTTTGGTTAGCCCTAAATGCACCCGATTGTTTGAGTAATTCATCCACGAGAGTAGTTTTTCCATGGTCTACGTGAGCAATAATAGCAATGTTGCGAATGTCCATGTTGGAATACCTCTTTACTTCACGGCGCGACGTATAAGGTTTCCGAGACGAATACCAGTGAATAAGTTCAAAATTGAGCTAAATTCTGAAATCCCGAAACAAAGTATTTATTTTATTGGAGATATATATTGAATTTGGCTTTTATTTTATTATCGATCTCAGGATCAATTTTGTTTGAGGCATTGTTTAAAATGTACTCTTTTTTCTCAACTGCCTTTTTAACTAAATTGGGTTTTCCTATTTCAGCCCATTCTTTTGGAGAGGTTCGATCTCCTAAAGATGGATAAATGTATTCTGTTTGCATAAGATTTAAAGTTTGTTCAGATCCTAAAAAATGCCCTGGTCCATCTAAGCACGTACTTTTTATAACATCTAGACTGACGCTATCCTCAGTGACCTCAATACCTCTGACGCAGCGCATTGCTTGCCCTAGGAGATCGTCCCCAATAATCAAGGACTCCAGACAAAATCCTAAAAGTGAGGCATGCATTCCAGCTGCTTCATAAACCATGTTAAGACCTGTGAGGCCAGCCATTACATTTGACATAGCCTGTTCCCATCCCGCCTGCATATCTGGCATTTTAGCATCTGCTATTCCTGCGGCTGCTCCACCAGGCAAATCATAAAACCTATGCATTTGAGCACATCCAGCAGTTAAAAGTGCCTGCTCCCCACTGCCGCCTGACATCGCCCCGGTTCTTAAATCTGAAACAAATGGCCAAGTACCAAAAATACATGGGTGACCAGGCTTTATAGAGTGAACATAAACCAAACCAGCAAGACACTCTGCAACTGCTTGAACAATCGCTCCAGCTATGGGTGCTGGCGCTGTTGCTCCAGCTTGGCCAGCACTCAATAATAAAATTGGCATTCCTGCCTCTATACAAGCTTCCATGACTTGGCAGCTTTCCGTTGCAAATTTCATTGGCGGTACAACAAAACAATTTGAGTTGGACACGAATGGACGTTCGCGCCAAGACTGCTCGCCTCCAGCAATTAAGTGTAACATTTCTATGGCGTCTGGAACGAAAGATGGTTCAGTGAATGAGGTTCCAACATGTTTTTTTGTGCCGGCACAACATGCATACACAGTATTATAATCCATTTCTCTATTGTCAGTGATGTCTCTGCAAACCATAGGTCGTTGAAGAAAATGGATATTTTCTAATTCGTCAACAATGCAAGCTGCGTCATATAGATCTCTTACTTTACTATCACGATACTCATTATTCAGAACGTCTACTACATGAACCGCGGCGCCAGCAGTTCCAAAATGAACTCTATTGCCTGATAAGTCTAAATCATATTTCTGATCGCGACCGTAAAGTATTACATTTCTATTTGCTGATGCGAGCGCGTCCTCAACAAGAGCGCGGGGAAATCTTAGACGGCCGTCGTCCCCCAAAATCACGCCAGCTTTAACCATATAATCTATTCCTGATTGTGGCGCATCAGCCAAACCTATGAACTCTAGAGCGTCTAGAGCTGCTTTATGTATTTTTTTTTCGCCCTCAGTTGATAAAGGTGAATAAGTTCCGCCCACCATACCTGCTCTAACGGGTCTGAGATGTTCGGCTAGTGGAGCTGATCTGGCAGTTCGGCGTGCAGTTCGGCCTCCGGATCGACGAGAATTAGAATGAGACATAAGAATTTACCATTTTTGTGAGATTATCATTTAGAAATTTGATAAATTTATGGTCGTCCCCTTGCTGCTCGTCCTCTAGCTGCTCCGATTGTAACCATAATCAACCTTACTTTAGATATATGATTCTGCATGGTTTTTCTCATTTTTTATTTGTACTTTTTCAGATTAGAAAAAGATTGTCTGAATGCGACATCTACTATTGCCATAATTAAGAATTATTTTTAATTACGGCCAGTTATTTAAAATGTATTTTGCTACCGCTTTTCCCAATACTTTATGTTCACTTGGATCAAAATGAACACCATCAGTTTCACTAGTTTCAATAAAATCACCTGCGTTTATTTTGCCGACTTTGTATCTAGCAGCAAGTTTACTATAATATTTATCTAGTTCTGCTGTTTTTTCTGCAGCGTTGAAAAAAATTTTTTCTAAGGCGTTCTTTTCTTTAACATGTGGTGGAGTAATTATCAGGATGTCAAAATTATCATGCTTGCGCTGCATATCAGGAGAAATAGCAATGTTTAAAAGGCTAGCCAATCCTGAAGCAATTTGCTCAGCAGCCAATCCAAACTGAATTTTACTATCATTTGTACCCAACATAATGATTAGCAAGTCAATTGGACCATGGCTCGCTAAAGCTATTTTTAAACCAATCTGCCCATTCATATGATCCCCCATTTCTGGATCTGCCAGAGATGTGGTTCTTCCTGGAAGGCCTTCTTCAATTACCTGCCAGTATGGATCAAGATATTTTTGCATAACCATTGGCCAACGAATATCCTCTTTATATCGACTGTTATTGCTGTCTCTATCAAGCATGGGAGGCGTGCCAAAAGTGTTACTATCGCCAAAGGCAAGAATGGTTTTAGACATATTTGAGACTTTTATTTTATTTAACTACCCAAGGGTTTTCTTGTAACAAGTGAATTTAATGCACAAAAAAATTAATTATCAACGTTTTTTTTATTGTTTAAATTATGAAACAATTTGTGAAAGTTGTCATTGACAATCAAGAAAAAAATAAACATAAGCCGCCAATGATATAAAATTAACGACGCCGAAAGGCGCGCTGTTCCAGGCGGTATAACCAAAACACAATTGTGGCCAAAGAACGCGATTTAATAGGATGATAAAAATGTTTGCTGTCGTAAAAACAGGCGGAAAGCAATACAGAGTGCAAGCTGGCGATATTTTGCGTGTTGAAAGATTAGCTGCAAATGCGGGCGAAAAGGTTCAGTTCAACCAAATTTTAATGCTTGGTGGAGAAAAAACCGTCATTGGTTCACCTTTAGTAGCGGACGCGGCTGTGCAGGCCGACGTGATTGATCAAATCAAAAGCGAAAAAACTATCAAGTTTGTAAAGCGTAGAAGAAAACACAGTTCTAAACGAACTCGTGGTCACCGTCAGCATCTGACTTTGGTTCGAGTTACCGAAATTCTAGTGTCTGGAGCTGAGAAATCAAAAGTTCAAGAAGCCATAGGCTCAGGGTCGGTTGATTTCAACTTCACAGAAACTGTGGCACCCAAAAAGCCTGTTGAGGCGAAGAAAAAAACAGAAAAGCCTGTTAAAGAAACAGTAAAAAAAGAGACAAAGCCGGCAAAAACGGTTAAGCCTTCTACGGAGGCAAAGGCTAAAAAGCCAGCGCCTACGAAGGAGAAAAAAGCTGCTGCTAAAGTCGTAGATGACCTTAAACAACTGTCGGGAGTGGGCCCTGCACTTGAGAAGAAACTGCACGCTGCAGGTGTTAAGAGTTTCGAGCAAATAGCAGCTTGGACTGCAAAGGATGCAGAAGAGATTAATGAAAAAATTTCGTCGAAAGGCCGCGTCGAGAAAGAGGGCTGGATTGATCAAGCTAAAGAAAAGCTTAAGGGATAAGGAGAGCTAGTTATGGCACATAAAAAAGCCGGTGGTTCATCGCGTAACGGACGTGATTCAGTTGGACGAAGACTTGGAGTAAAAATATTTGGAGGTCAGGTCGCTATTCCTGGAAATATTATTGTTCGTCAAAGAGGCACAAAAATGTGGCCTGGAGAGGGAGTAGGAATGGGTAAGGACCATACAATCTTTGCAACTGTAAAGGGTAATGTTAAATTTCACAAAGGTTTGAAAAACCGTACCTATATTTCGGTACTGCCTTCTGCTGAAGCCGCTGAATAGGTTCCATCTTTAAATTATTTTAATTTAAGCTCGGCACACTGGCCGAGCTTTTTATTTTAGAATTGGAAAATTTCGTTGCTGCTTTCTGTATTTCACTTCCTGATATTTGCCTTTAGCCAAATAGTTACACCGGGCCCAGCAAATATGATTATGTTGTCAACAGGCGCAAAGTACGGGTTTCGTAATGCACTTCCTTTCGTTTTTGGTGTGATTGTTGGCAAACAAATAATAATTTGGCCAATTGGATTTGGCTTATTGCTTCTTAATAAAGAGCACCCTTATGTTTTTTTATTTTTTAAGTATGTTTCTGCAGCTTATATTTTATGGCTAGCATGGCGAATAGCCAATATGCGAATATCTGCAGAAACTTCTGATAGACCACCTCCAGGGTTTTTGTCCGGGTTAATCGTTCATCCGTTGAACCCAAAAGCATGGGCTTTAATAACAACAGGTTTTACGAATTTTGTAGATCCATCAAGTTCTATTTTTTTTGCTACCGCTGCGATAGCCTTGTGCTTGTTTATCATTCAGTTGGTTTGCCATCCCATTTGGACACTTTTTGGTGAAAAAATTGCACGGTTAGTAGGTGGATCCGTATATGAGCGCTATCTCATGCTATTTTTTGCACTGTTAACGATAATTTTTGTCGGCTTAGCTCTATTAAGTTATTAGTTAAAAATTGACCCAAAATTGCAGTAACACTTTTTATCGATTTGAACGAAAAACTTGAGACATTTTAATAAAACAGTTATCGCGTGATGAAGATATGAAAGTCACTTCATGAAGTTTTTGGATTTAGTCAAAGTTTATATACGTTCTGGCTCTGGTGGAGCCGGGTCGGTCAGTTTTAGGCGAGAGAAAAATATTGAATATGGTGGCCCTGATGGAGGAAATGGTGGGCACGGAGGTTCTGTTTGGGTTGAAGCGATAGATGGTTTGAATACACTTATAGACTTTCGTTATCAACAACACTTCTTTGCTGAAAATGGAAAGAGTGGGATGGGAAAGCAACGTTCTGGATCCCACGGATCTGATAAAGTATTACAAGTGCCAGTTGGGACAGAGATTTTAGATGAAGATCAGGAAACATTATTGGCTGATCTAACCAAAGTTGGAGACCGAGTTTTAATGGCTCAGGGAGGCAACGGAGGATTTGGAAACTTACATTTCAAGTCATCAACGAACCAAGCACCAAGAAAAGCAAACCCAGGTCAAGAGGGGCTAGAGAGGACAATTTGGTTACGATTAAAGTTAATTGCTGATGTTGGATTGCTTGGTATGCCAAATGCTGGGAAATCCACGTTTCTTTCAGCGACTTCTAATGCACGTCCTAAAATTGCAGATTATCCATTCACAACACTGTACCCAAATTTAGGTGTCGTAGGAATTGACACTAGCGAGTTTGTCATGGCCGACATACCCGGGCTTATAAAAGGGGCCCACATGGGACATGGTTTGGGTGATCTTTTCCTTGGGCATGTTGAGCGCTGTTCTGTATTAGTGCACCTGATAGATGTGACAGATGAAAATTTTATTAATAATTACAAAATCATAATAGACGAAGTTAATCAATACGATGATACCCTTTCACAAAAAACAAGAATAACGGTTCTGAATAAAGTAGATGCTCTTACCAAAGAAGAGAGAGCATTGTATAAAAATCAATTAGCAACAATAATTGATGAGCCAATATTTATGATTTCTGCTGTAAGTGGAGAAGGAATAGAAAAACTTCTTAGAGCAATTCGTATTGAAGTTGATAAGGGTAAAACTATGGAAGTTGAGGAAGAACAAGGTTCACTGGAATGGCACCCTTAACCAAAGCGAAACGTATTGTAATAAAAGTGGGCTCAACTCTCTTGGTTGATAAAAAAACAGGAGATTTAAGTCTAACTTGGCTTGAGTCACTAGCAGAAGATGTTTCTTCACTTAAATTGAGAGGAATTGATATCGTATTAGTCTCTTCTGGCTCCATTGCTTTAGGTCGTGGAACTTTGGGGCTTCAAGACGCAAAGCTTTCTTTAGAAAACAGTCAGGCTTCGGCTGCAGTAGGCCAAATTAGGTTAGCGCGTGCGTATGAAGAAGTTTTGGCACCGTTTTCTGTCAAAACGGCGCAAATTTTAGTTACATTGGAAGATAGTGCTAATCGGAGACGATATTTAAATACAAGGGCTACTATGGAAAGGTTGCTCACCTTTGGTGTGGTTCCCATAGTCAACGAAAATGATACAGTGGCTACTGATGAGATCCGTTACGGAGATAATGATAGATTAGCTGCTCAGATTGCAGCAACAGTTGGCGCTGATAACTTAATCTTGCTCTCAGATGTTGATGGCCTTTATTCCAGCAATCCTTTAACAAACGCAGGTGCAAAAAGGCTGGATATAATAAAAGAAATAACACCTGAAATAGAGAAGATGGCAGGAGAAGGGATTTCAGGAATATCTAAAGGTGGAATGATAACAAAACTTATGGCTGCCCGAGCAGCAACACAAGCTGGCTGCGCTATGGTAATTACTAAAGGTGATGTGCTCAATCCAATAACTGCTCTTGAAAATGGAGCAAATTGCACCTGGTTTACTCCGAATGTTGATCCTCAAACGGCAAGAAAAAGGTGGATTTCATCTCAAAAGTCCATTGGTAGATTGATTATTGATCAGGGCGCTATGACTGCTCTGGTAGATGGAAAGAGCCTGCTTCCTATAGGTGTAACAGACGTGGAGGGTAATTTCTCAAGAGGAGACACTGTAAGTATTTATACCAATACAGGACGAGAATTAGCAAAAGGTATTATTGCCTATTCCTCGGAAGAGGTTAGTTTAATTATTGGCCGAAAAAGCAACGAAATAGAAAATATTCTTGGTTATGCGGGTAGGGCTGCTGTAGTTCACCGAGATGATTTAGCAATGTAAGGCTAGTTATGTTAGATATAAATTCCTTAATTGTAGATTTAGGCAGAAAAGCGAGAAAGGCTTCTCGGAGTTTAGCCACTGCATCCAGTCAGCAAAAAAGAGATGCTCTAATTTTTGCAGCCGAGAATATTAAAGAAAGCATCCAAACTATTTTAGAAAAAAATCAAATGGATCTTGATCTTGGATCGTCTAAAGGTCTTTCAAAAGCGTTAATGGATAGATTGCTTTTGAATGAAGCTCGAATAAGCTCAATGATAGACGGGCTAGAAGCAATAGCTAATCAAAATGATCCTATTGGAGAGGTAATGCAGGCCTGGGAGCGGCCTAACGGACTTAAAATTAAACGAGTTTGTACTCCTTTGGGTGTTATTGGAGTAATTTATGAAAGTCGCCCAAATGTAACCGCAGATGCGGGTGCTTTGTGTTTGAAGGCGGGAAATTCAGTAATTTTACGTGGTGGTTCCGAAAGTTATAACAGCTCTACGGCAATTCATGCATGTCTGCAAAAAGGGTTAGAAAAGGCTAAACTACCTATAGAAGCTATACAGCTTGTCCCTACCAAAGATCGGGCTGCTGTGCAGAGTCTTCTCAAGATGACAGATTATATTGACGTTATTGTTCCGAGGGGTGGGAAAAGTTTGGTCGGGCTAGTACAAACAGAGGCGAGGGTACCTGTCTTTGCTCATCTTGAAGGTATTGTACACATTTATCTTGATCAGGCTGCAGATCCAAAAAAAGCAGTTGATGTAATTTTGAATTCTAAAACAAGGCGTACGGGAATTTGTGGAGCAGCAGAGTGCTTGTTAATAAATAAAGAAATTTTAGACAGTTTAGGATCTGATATTATCAAAATCCTCCTTGATGCTGGAGTAGAGGTAAGAGCAGATAAAGAAGTGCTCAAAATACCTGGTACGATCGCAGCAAAGGCTGAAGATTGGGGTAAAGAATTCCTAGATAGTAAAATAGCTGTTAAGGTTGTGGCAGATTTAGATGAAGCAATAGCTCACATTCAAAATTACAGCTCAAGTCATACAGATTGTATAATTACAGAAGATCTAGAGATGCGAGATAAGTTTTTTTCTGAGCTCGATAGTGCAATTTTAATGCATAATGCTTCAACACAATTTGCTGATGGAGGGGAGTTTGGTATGGGAGCAGAAATAGGTATTGCAACTGGTAAGTTGCATGCCAGAGGGCCCGTTGGTACCAATCAACTTACCTCGTTCAAGTACCTTGTAGAAGGTCAGGGAACAACAAGAGATTAAAAATTTATTTAATTTTTTAAAATGATGTTTTTTTTGATTAATGAGATCGACTAATTAGAAATAAAGGGACAACTTTTGGATGACTTAAACCCATTTTTAGAACCTGGAATGTATGTGCGCCACCCAACAGAAAGCGATTGGGGTGTTGGGCAGGTACAATCAGCTATTAAAGGAAAAATCACAGTAAATTTTGAGGAAGCTGGTAAGGTTGTGATAGATGGTACACGCATTAGCTTAGAAATTGTTTTTAATTAGCACCTAAGTCTAATTTAATTATCTGAAATAACTCTAAAATTTTATCTAAAAACCATGTTACAAAACACACCCAAATTCAGAACAAAAATAGCTGATGATGCCTCTGAATTCCGGGCTGCGCAAGAATTACGCTATCGAGTTTTTATTCAAGAACTAGGTGGAGGAGGGGATATGGTTGATCACGAATTAGGTTTAGAGCGAGATCGCTTTGACCCTTATTTTGATCATATTCTTTTGTTTGATGATGCTCGAATAACTAATCCAATTATTGGTGTTTACAGAGTTATGAGTTGTGAAAAAGCTAATGAAGTTGGAGAATTTTACAGTGATGAGGAGTATGATTTAACAGCATTAAGACAATCTGGTAAAAAATTATTGGAACTTGGTCGATCATGTTTGGAAAAAGATTATCGAGGTGGTGCTGCTTTAACTTATTTATGGCAAGCAGTGGCTAAATATGTTTTGGAACGAAAAATAGATATTCTATTTGGCGTTGCAAGCTTTCACGGTACGGATGTGTCGGAATTAGCAGAGCCTTTAAGTTTGCTGCATTATCATTATTTAGCTGAGGAGAGTTTAAGACCGGTTGCAAAAAAGCCGTTCAATCAAAAAATGAACCTTCTAAAACCAGATGAGATAGATAGAAAGCTAGCAGTTTTAAAAATGCCTGCCTTAATTAAGAGTTATCTACGTCTTGGTGGAAAAGTTGGTCTGGATGCCTATGTAGATCATCAATTTAATACGACCGATGTATGTTTGGTTATGGATACTTCTGTGATTAGTAACAAAAAAAAGAGTTTTTTTGTTCAGGGAGAGCTAAAATGACGACCACCTGGATAAGTGAGGATGGCGAACCTGTAGATAAAAAAATCTCAATTATTGGATGGTTGTTGGTTATGGTCCGAGGTGCTTTAATTATCTTAGTAATCACCACTGGTTTGGTATTTAAGTTGTTTTTTAGGGTTTTTGAAAAACCTATGTTTAGAAACAGAAGGCCATTAACCCCGTACATCACAATTTTTGTGAGTAAGATATCGCTTTATTTGTTATCAATACCAATAAAGCGATTTGGTACTCCTTTTGAAGGATCTGGTGCTTTGGTTGCCAATCATTCATCGTGGCTGGATATTTTTGCCTTAAATTCTGGCCACAGACTGTACTTTGTCTCAAAATCTGAGGTGGCTAAGTGGCCTGGTATAGGATTACTGGCTAAGGCGACTGGAACTTTATTTATTCGCCGAGAGTCAAAAGAAGCCATTGCTCAGAAAAAACTATTTGAACAAAGAATTAAAATGGGTCACACCTTGCTCTTTTTCCCAGAGGGGACATCCACTGATGGTATGCGAGTTTTACCATTTAAATCGGCGCTTTTTCAGGCGTTTTTTGACTCAGATCTAAGTGGGCAGTGTTTTGTCCAACCGGTGACTGTCACTTACTTTTCTCCTAAAAACGAAGATCCCAGATTTTATGGTTGGTGGGGTGATATGTCTTTTGGAGCACACCTTATAAAAACTATTGCTTCAAGGAGACAAGGGAGAATAGAGGTTAGGTACCATGATCCGCTATTGGTTTCTGACTTTAAAAAACGCAAAGAGTTAGCTACAGCTGCAGAAAAAATTATCAGATCATCACATGTTTTTGCAAATTCTATTGAGAATAGCCAAGCAAATCATTAAGCTCGTTTAGAGGGTTTTTCTTTTGCCAAAGTTCATCCCCAAAGGCTAAAAAGTCTGTTAAATTGTTTAACTCGCCTATAACTTTCTTATCTAGTGCGCCCTCTGCTAATACGGGTATTTCTATCATTGTACTCCACCACTTGAATAAATCAGAATGTGCGATGTTTCCATCTCTCAGGGTGGTTTTGCTCAGCGGCCCAAAACTAACGTAGTCAGCTCCAGCTTCACCTGCGATTAGTCCATCATGTTTTGAGCTACCACAAAAAGCACCAATAATAGTGTCTTTTCCTAAATTTTTGCGAGCCTTCCCTACGTTTCTTGAGCCGTCTGATAAGTGCACTCCGTCCAGTCCGTATTTTTGTACAAGAAGAAAGTGGTTTTCTATAACAACTGCAACATCTCTTGAATGGCAAATATGTCTTACTATATCTGCGGACTTTCCAATAATTTTCTCATCCTGGGTGGATAGGGCTAACCTGAAACAGGAAACCTCTACTGTGTCTAGAATAGATTTTAATTGCTCAGCAAAAGTATCGATTTCAAACTCTGCTGGACTCACAATATAAAGTTTAGGCTGCTCTAATTTTATCATTTCCAAAAGCCATTTTTATCATTAACTAAGCATTAACCTCAAAAGTGAAATTTACCAATATCAACACACAAAAATTTATTTTTAGGTTTAGAACAAATTTATGTTTGTTGACTGATGGAGCAAAAATTGGCAGCCAAAAATAAACATCCTTGCTTTATATTGGTGCGACCGCAAATGGGTGAGAACATAGGTGCGGCCGCGCGCGCAATGTGGAATTTTGGATTAGAGCGAATGCGGGTTGTCTCTCCACGAGATGGTTGGCCAAATCAAAAAGCTGTTGCTATGGCAAGTGGGGCAGGTCGATTATTAGATGAAGCGTTGATTTTTCCGACATTTGAAGAAGCTATTGCCGATCAACATTTCGTTTTTGCAACGACTGCAAGGCCACGGGACTTAATCAAACCAATATACTCGCCAAAAGAAGCGATTAAGTTAGCTATTAGCAAAATATCCGAGGGTCAAAATGTTGGGTTTGTCTTTGGTCCTGAAAGATCAGGTTTAGAGAATTCAGACATCGTCAAAGCCAATGCTATTATCTCTGTTCCAGTAAATGAACATTTTCCATCTCTGAACTTAGCTCAATGTGTTCTTGTATTAGCCTATGAATGGATGCTCAATCTCAACAATTCAGACATCGATAGCTCAACCTCTGATCAGTCACATGTTGTTTCCAACACGCAGGTAGAAAAACTTTGTAATTATTTTGAAGAAAATTTAGAGGAAGTTGGTTTTTTTTATCCAGAAGATAAAGCAGAAAGTATGAAGACTAATTTTAGAAATATGTGGTCTAGAATGCCTCTAACAAACTCAGATGTTCAAATTTTTTACGGTATGCTAAGACAACTACTAAGAGCAAATAAAAAAAGTTGAGTTCAAAATTACTATTACTAAATAAAGTGTATCAAAGGTTTATCACAGCTGAATTCGTCTAGGAATGTAACGGAATAAAAATGACTAAGAAAAGAGCGATTTTTGAAGAGGTTTCTGGTTCGAAGCAGGAAAAAACAGTAAGCGCTGTAGGACTAATCGAGCGAAATTCACAAGAAAATAATCGTGGGGCAATCCAGATATGGTTGAAAATTTTATTTACTCTTGTCGTTGTTATGATCTTGGTTGGGGGACTAACGCGTTTGACAGACAGTGGTTTGTCCATAACCGAATGGAGACCCATAACCGGTGCACTTCCGCCCTTGTCATCTGAAAATTGGCTTTTAGAGTTCGAAAAATATAAGCAAATTCCCGAATATGAGCTTCAAAACAAGGGAATGAGCTTGTCTGAATTTAAATTTATTTATTGGTGGGAGTGGGGTCATCGCCAACTTGGTCGAGTTATAGGTCTCGTATGGTTAATAGGGTTCATTACATTTTTTGCTTTAAGAAAAATACCAAACGGTTGGACTGGTAGTCTATTGTTTGTAGGTATTCTAGGTGGTCTGCAGGGTGCCGTTGGCTGGTGGATGGTGTCAAGTGGATTGGCTGGCACTATGCTAGACGTTGCTAGTTATCGTTTGGCAACCCATTTGGGTTTAGCATTCGTTATTCTGGGTTATTTAACGTGGTTTATTCTTTTGCTTGGGCGGAGTGAAAAAATTCTATTGCAGTCTCGCCGCAATATGGATCCAAAATTTGTATCATTATCCACAGGCCTATTGCATCTTACATTTTTACAAATATTAGTGGGAGCCCTCGTTGCAGGAATTGATGCTGGTAGAAATTATGTCGATTGGCCTTTAATGGCAGGTGGGTTTTTGCCGCCCGATCCTTTTGAATTATCACCTTGGTGGAGAAATTTCTTTGAAGACGATGGATTAGTTCAATTCATGCACCGCATGATTGGTTACACTCTTTTTCTCTTTTGCCTCTTTGCATGGAGACGGTCTAGATCATCAGGAAACTCTACTTTAAAATTTAGTTTTAACGTAATTCTAGCGATTGCATTTTTTCAAATGGTGTTAGGCATTTCAACCGTAATGTACGCAGCACCATGGGAAATAGCGATTATTCATCAGTTTGGGGCTATATTACTTTGGATTTTTGTTATAAGGGCGCGATTTGTTACTAAATATCCTCCAAGTACTATTATAACCAGTTGATTTTATTAAAGTTCTTGGAGAATGCTAATCTTCGGAATCTTCCTCTGTATCATCTCCCTGATCTGCTATCCATGCTACGGATACGACCTCTTCACTTTCTTTTGTATTAAAAACTTTTACTCCACCGGCGCTTCTTGATCGAAACGAAATACCTTCGATAGGAACGCGAATTGATTGACCATTTGATGTAGCTAGCATTATTTGGTCTTCAAGTTCTACTGGAAAACTTGCCACGATTGCTCCACCGCGCATTGTCTTGTCCATTGCAGCGACACCCATCCCACCTCGGCCTCTTACAGGATAATCATGGCTCGAAGAAAGCTTGCCTGCTCCTCCCGCCGTTATTGTAAGTATCAAGTTTTCAGCTGCCGACATCTCTGCGTAACGATCAGGTGAAATGGTTGCATTTTCGCTGACTTCTTCTTCATCTAAACTTGTTTCTTCATCGACTAACCCTGAGACAGCACGACGCATTTTAAGATAGGCTGATCTTTCGTCTGGCGTAGCAATAAAATGCCTAATAACTGACATTGAAACTACTTTGTCTGTTCCCAAAAGCTTTATACCGCGCACACCGGTTGATTTTCGGCCTTTAAAAACTCTTACAGCCGTTGTGGAGAACCTTATAGCTCTTCCAGAGTCTGTAAAAAGCATGACATCGTCATCTTCGCCAGCAATTCGAGCATTAACTAATTCTATGCCTTCATTGAGATCCATTGCTATTTTTCCATTGGAACGAACATTCGTAAAATCAGAAAGAGCATTCCGTCTTACGTCACCGGCAGAAGTTGCAAAGATAATTTGTAGGTTATCCCACTCCTTCTCTTCAACATCTACGGGCATGATTGCTGCTATAGATACGCCTACGGGTATAGGTAATATATTTACGATCGCCTTTCCTTTGGCTGTTCTGCCTCCCAAAGGTAATCGCCAAGTTTTAAGCTTGTAAGCCATTCCATCTGTCGTGAAAAACAACAACTGAGTATGGGTGTTTGCAACAAAAAGTGTCGTAACGACGTCCTCATCTTTGGTTTGCATGCCTGCTAGGCCTTTTCCGCCGCGTCGCTGAGCTCTGAAATCGATGAGTGGTGTTCGCTTAATGTAACCTCCCGAGGTAACCGTTACGACCATATCTTCGCGCTCGATGAGGTCTTCGTCTTCCATATCGCCAGACCATTCAACGATTTCTGTTCGTCGAGGCACTGCGAACTGCTCTTTCACTTCATTCAGCTCGGTCATAATAATTGACATGATTTGTTCGCGAGAACCCAAAATGGCAAGATACTCTTTTATTTTCTTTGAAAGAGTTTGTAATTCCTCTGTAACTTCTTTTACGCCAATCTGTGTGAGACGTTGTAATCTTAACTCTAGTATCGCTCGAGCTTGGGTCTCTGATAGATTGTACGTATCGTCTTCGTTGATTGTATGTGTTGGATCATCGATTAGTTTGATATACTCAGCTATAGATCCAGCAGGCCATCGGCGCTGCATTAGTTTTTCGCGTGCTTCTGCTGCGTCTGAAGAGGATCTAATAGTTGCAACCACTTCATCAACATTGGTAACCGCGACTGCTAGACCGCAAAGAATGTGGGAGCGTTCCCTAGCCTTGCGTAGTTCAAAAGCGGTGCGCCGCGCTACAACAATTTCCCTGAAATCAATGAAATTAGTTAAAAAAGACCTCAAAGTTAATTGTTCTGGCCTGCCTCCATTAAGTGCAAGCATATTACACCCAAAAGAAGTTTGCATTGGCGTAAATCGGTAAAGTTGGTTCAGGACAACATCTGGTGTTGCATCTCTTTTTAACTCGACAACAACCCTTACGCCATTTCTATCACTTTCATCTTGAACGTGCGAAATTCCCTCAACTTTTTTCTCACGGACCTGTTCCGCAATTTTTTCGATCATTGAAGCCTTATTAACTTGGTATGGAGTTTCTTCAATTATGATCGCGTATCTGTCTTTTCTAATTTCTTCTATCTTGGTCTTGGCTCGAATTATAACGCTACCTCGCCCTTCTAGATAAGCTTTACGAGCTCCTGAACGACCGAGCATCATGCCACCTGTTGGAAAATCGGGTCCAGGTACGTATTGTATCAAATCCTCAGAGCTTAAATCAGGGCTCTGAATGAGTGCCAAAGTTGCGTCTATAACCTCGCCAAGATTATGTGGGGGAATATTTGTCGCCATTCCAACAGCTATTCCTCCTGCTCCATTTACTAGCATATTGGGGAAGCGAGCGGGTAGGACTGACGGCTCTCTATCCTTTCCGTCATAGTTATCTTGAAAATCAACTGTATCTTTATCGATATCGTTCAACAAAAAGGCGGCAGGTTTGTCCATACGTACTTCGGTGTATCGCATCGCTGCAGGATTATCCCCATCCATTGATCCGAAATTTCCCTGCCCATCTAGTAAGGGTAAAGACATTGAGAAGGGCTGTGCCATCCTAACCAAAGCATCATAAATGGCACTGTCACCGTGCGGATGATACTTACCCATAACATCACCAACAGGCCGCGCCGATTTACGATATGATTTATCGTGGGTGTTTCCGGTCTCATGCATGGCATAAAGGATACGACGATGAACAGGTTTTAAGCCGTCCCTTAAATCCGGGATCGCTCTGCTGACAATTACGCTCATAGCATAATCTAGATAAGATGTTTTTAGCTCTTTGGTTATCGAGATTGAGGGGCCATCATATGGCTTTCGTTCTACAATGCTCGATCCGCCTTCATCTGATTTGTCTTCTGAGTCGCTCAAGTTTTTGTACCCAACATAAACTACTATATTTTGTTACTATCATTATAGCAGAGCATGTATGTTGTGCGCAATGAAAGACTTTGTAAATTCTTAAAATTTAAAGGTTTACAAGGGAATATTTCAAATCAGGATTTTTCTGGCATCTAAAAGCGTAGTTTTGTGTATTTTGTACCTTCGAGCGTAGCGCCAACTTTCAGCCCGGCCTGACCAAATACCAAAGCTATTACGGGTGAAAAAGTTGTTAATGTCTCTATCTTCAAAGACTCGCTAATACTTGGCGTTATATACTCCAAATCTCCGCCTGCAGAAAAACCCATAGAATATTCAAACTGGTTTAAAGCCGTATCTGTCATGAAGAATAATGCGTGGGCATATTGTTGAGCACCTAGTTGAATCCCGGTATTTGCAGATATTGAGGAATAATAGTTTTTCACTGCTCCATCTACAACAAGTGCACCCCGACCGTAACCGGCTCCCAAGCCAAACCCAGCTTCCGTGACCAGGGGCATAACCAAGACCCCGGATGCTTTGGCCGCTAATTGCCTGCTGTATGGATATTCCATATACATTTGATCGATTGTTTTAAATACTCTTGCGTCAATATTAGCCGCTGCTTTCGGACTATTTAAAGGATTGGATATTTTGGGAATATTACTGCAGGATGACAAAAATAAAGTAAGTAGAAAAGTAATTTGTAGGCACTTAAAAACTTTTTTCATGAAAATCTCTTAAATTTACAATTTCAATAATTTAGCGGCTTCTGGGGCAAAATAAGTTAAAATTCCATCGCATCCTGAACGCTTGAAAGCCAACAGTGTTTCAATAATTATTTTATTTCGCTCGAGCCATTCATTCTCAAAAGCAGCGGAAAGCATGGCATATTCTCCACTTACTTGATAGGCAAAAGTAGGAACCCCAAATGTCTCTTTCACCCTTCGGCAAATATCGAGATATGGCATTCCGGGTTTAATCATTACCATATCCGCTCCTTCTTTTAAGTCTCTTGCAACCAACCGAAGTGCTTCGTTAGAATTGGCTATATCCATCTGGTATGTTTTTTTATCCCCAGTTAGAGCTCCAGATGCACCAACAGCATCTCGAAAGGGACCATAAAAGCTACTAGAGTACTTCGCAGAATAAGACATTATAGCGACATCGGAATATCCGTTTGTTTCTAATGCTGATCTTATTGCTAAAATTCGGCCGTCCATCATGTCTGATGGCCCGATTACGTCTACCCCAGCCTCGGCTTGGGACAGGGCTTGTTTAACCAATGCTTCAACCGTTTTATCGTTAACAATTTTTCCATTTTCAACAAAACCATCATGACCATTAATATTATAGGGGTCGAGAGCGACATCTGACATTACTACTAAATCTGGAACAGCTTTTTTTATAGCTCTTGTCGCTTTGTTTGATAAATTATCGGGGTTCCAAGCCTCGGCACAGTCTTCTGTTCTAAGCGATTGCTCTGTGTAAGGAAAGAGGCATATAGCTGGAATTCCTAAATCAAATGCTTCAGATGCTGCTTCTACAAGGCGGTCGATACTTCTTCTTTTTACGCCTGGCATTGAAGGCACATTTTGCTCAACATTATTACCTTCGCAAATAAATACCGGCCAAATGAAATCATTTGCGCTTATATTTGTTTCACTAATTAAGTTTCTAATTTTTTCACTTTTTCGGTTACGTCTAAACCGCAGTGATGGAAATTCCTGTTCGATAAATTTCATATTAATACAATCTTTTTGTTTAATTTTACATGAATATAAAAGTACCTCAAGTGTTTGTATAAATGTCATGTTGTAGTTTTGATAGCCAAAACTAAGTTAAGATGTGATGGGCATAATTAAATGAATATTTTATGAATTTTTTTTCAATAGATGCTTATTCTAGTGTATGGTTTTGGGCCTTACTAACTATAGCTTGGTTAATTGCCATAGATAAGACATCAGTGCTTAGCTATTCTTCGTGGCTCAAGGCCTCAAAAGATGGTGAATTGGGTCAAAAAGAAATAATGAAGTCCTTTTATCTGAAACAAGGTAAGTTGCTCAATCAGGAAAATAATCTAAGTCTTATGTTACTTTGTTTTTTTTCTTTTTTGGTAGTCAATTGGTTTATCATAGCGTTTTTATATTCTGTTGAATTTCTTCAAGCTGCGTTTCTTCTTTATTGGCCTTTTATTGTTTGCATTTTCTTGCGTCTCTGTCTCCTTCAGTCTATTGGGGATCTCTATGAGGCGTCCTTCAAAGATGTTTTGCGTAAAGTTAAGTTTTTTCGACGTATCGTTGTGATAGTGGCATTTGTCTCACTTATTAGCAGCATTACTTGGGGATCATATTTTAATTTAAAAACAAATTTTTTTTAAAATTTAGTAATGTAATCACTTGTTAGCTAAAGAATGATCAATAATATCGTAAAAATGGGTGGCGCTCCTGAGGGATATGATGCAGCCCTAATTGCCAAAGAATTTGAAGTATCGAAATCGTGTGTTATCCACATAGCGCGTGATGATAAACGTATGGCGGCTGTTAAAGATGCGTTGGCGTTTTTTGCCCCGGATCTTAGGGTTGAAATATTTCCCAGTTGGGATTGTTTGCCATACGACCGTATTTCTCCAAATTCGGGAATATCGGCAAGTAGGTTGTCTTTTTTAACTGATTTAGCTCAAGACACAGCCGAAAAATATATCATCTTAACAACAGTAAACGCTGCCATGCAAAGAGTTCCAGCGAGATCGATTCTTTCATCTGCGACGTTTCAAGCTCAGGTTGGGCAACGTATTGATCTTAATAAGTTATATTCATTTCTTAGTAAAATGGGTTTTTCAAAGAATTCTAATGTATCTGAGCCAGGTGATTATGCGGTAAGAGGTGGAATTATCGATATATTTGCTCCAGGTGAAGTTGGACCCATCAGGCTTGATTTATTTGGTGACGTTATAGACGGCATTCGACAATTTGATCCAGCAACTCAAAGAACAGTTTCAAAGATGAACGACATTCGGCTTGCACCAGTTTCGGAGGTAATTTTGGATGAAGACTCTATTTCAAGATTTAGACAAAACTACCGAAAAGAATTTGGCGCAGCAAACTCAAATGATACGTTGTATGAATCCGTAAGTGCAGGAAGCAAGTATCAAGGTATAGAACACTGGCTTCCGTTTTTTCATGAAAACTTAGAGACTTTATTTGATTATTTGCCGGATGCAGTTGTTACTCTGGACGATAACATTGATGCATCGTTTACGGCTCGTTGGGAAGTCATTGCAGACCAGTTTCAGTCAAGAAAAGAAAATTTAGATCAACAAAGTCGACTAGCTTCTGTTTACAAACCGATAGACCCAGAGGCACTGTATTTACCTGAAGACGACTGGAAAAACGCTTTCAGTTCAAGAAAAGTCCTTCAGTTTAATTCATTCACTCAAACCCTAAGCTCAAACAGCATAGATGCGGGTGGGAGTATCGGAAGAAATTTTTCTGTCGAACGTAAATTAGAAAATATAAATATTTTCAGTGCTCTATCAGATTTTATTAAACAGGAATTAGCAGAAAAATCTGTGGTCATTGCAAGTTATTCAGATGGTGCTCGGGAAAGGCTAAAGGGATTGCTGGAGGATGAGGGGTTAAGTAGTGCCTTGCTCATCCAAAATGTAAGTCAGATGGGTAAACAGGGATTGTATTTGGTTGTTTGGAACTTGGAGCAAGGCTTTAGTACCAACACTTTAACGGTTATTTCAGAACAGGATGTTCTGGGTGAGCGTTTAATTCGGCATGCATCAAAACGCAGAAAAGCAGAAAATTTTTTAACGGAGGCTACATCCCTTAGCTCGGGTGATCTTGTTGTACACGTTGACCATGGCATTGGGAAATTTCATAATCTGGAGGTCATTAAAGCAGTTGATGCTCTCCACGAATGTCTAGTTTTAGAATATGCCGAAAATTCAAGACTTTATCTTCCAGTTGAAAATGTTGAATTGCTTTCAAAGTATGGCCAGGAATTTGGACTTTTAGATAAGCTGGGTGGTGCGGCTTGGCAGGCGAAAAAAGCCAAACTTAAACAAAGAATTAAAGACATGGCGGAAAGATTAATTCGCGTTGCTGCTGAGCGTGAGCTGAGAACGGCACCAATATTTGAACCTCCACCTGGTATTTGGGATGCGTTTTCGGCTAAATTTCCTTACCAGGAAACCGACGATCAAATGAATGCAATTGAAGACGTTGTTTCTGATTTAACATCGAAGCGTCCAATGGATCGGCTCGTTTGTGGTGATGTCGGCTTCGGTAAGACAGAAGTGGCAATGCGAGCGGCATTTTTGGCTTCTATTTCTGGTTTTCAAGTGGCTGTCATTGCTCCAACTACTCTCTTAGTAAGGCAACATACTCAAAGTTTTCTGGATCGTTTTCGTGGTTTGCCGATTGAGATTAGACAGTTATCTCGATTTGTTTCAAAAAAGACAGCAGATAAAACCAGAGATGAGATACAGAACGGTAATGTTGATATTGTAGTTGGTACTCATGCTCTTCTTGCTAAGAATATAAAGTTTAAAAATCTAGGCCTACTAATTATCGACGAAGAGCAACACTTTGGTGTACAACACAAAGAAAGATTAAAACAGTTGAGAAGTGATATTCATGTTTTAACGCTCACTGCAACTCCAATACCTAGGACTTTACAGTTATCTCTCTCAGGTGTGCGTGATTTATCTATTATAGCCACACCACCTGTAGATAGATTGGCAATTAGAACATTTATAAGTGAGTTTGATTTCGTAACGATTAGAGAAGCCTTGCTGCGCGAGAAATTTAGAGGCGGTCAATCTTTTTATGTAGTTCCAAGAGTTGCTGACCTTGAAGAGATCGAGACGTTCCTTCGTGAGCACGTCCCAGAGGTTTCTTACGTAATTGCTCATGGTCAAATGCCTCCTGGGGAATTGGATAATCGAATGAATGCATTTTATGATGGCAAATTCGATGTGCTACTAGCCACCACAATCGTGGAAAGTGGTTTAGACATACCTTCGGCCAATACAATAGTAGTACATCGTGCTGAAATGTTTGGCTTGGCGCAATTATATCAAATCCGGGGTCGTGTCGGTCGATCCAAGCTTCGAGCCTATGCTTATATGACTACGAAAGCGAGAACTAAGCTCACAACAGCATCTGAAAAAAGGCTCAAAGTACTTGCGTCACTCGACGCACTGGGTGCAGGTTTTTCTTTGGCAAGCCAGGACTTAGACATTAGAGGAGCAGGTAATTTATTAGGAGAAGAACAATCTGGACAAATTCGGGATGTTGGATACGAGCTTTATCAATCCATGTTGGAGGAGACCATTTCAAAGATCCGGGGTGGTCAAATTGATGTTTTAACTTCTATGGATAATCAATGGTCGCCTCAAATAAATTTGGGAGTTTCGGTTTTAATACCTGAAACTTATGTTTCGGATTTGGATGTTCGTTTGGGTCTTTACAGGCGTCTCTCTAATTTAAACAAAAAGGTTGAGTTTGAGGGATTTGCTGCTGAATTGATAGACAGGTTTGGTAAATTGCCCAGTGAAGTAAATACCTTACTATTAGTCGTAAGGATTAAATCTGTTTGTAAAAAAGCGGGCATCGGTAAACTCGATGGTGGGCCTAAGGGAGCTACAGTTCAGTTTTATAATGATAAGTTTATATCTCCCGAAGGTTTGGTTGAATTTATTAAAAATCAAAATGGCACAGCAAAAATCAAAGATAACAAACTCATCATAAGACGTGATTGGAAGAAAAACTCCGATAAATTCAAAGGAGCGTTTGCTATAGCACGAGATTTAGCTGAGATTGCAGGCTCATTTGAAAAAAATATTCAAAAAAAACAGAAATCTAATTTTTTAAATTGAGATTATCGCGTATTTTCAGTTAGGCGTCTTTTTACATAAGCTGTTACGTTTTCTATCATCGGGTCCATGAAAGGTTCCTCATAAAAATGACCAGCTCCTTCTAGTTGAGTATGGGTAATTGTTATACCTTTTTGCTCATGAAGTTTATCAACTAATATTTCTGTATCTGAGGGAGGCGCGATCCGGTCGTTTGTTCCATTTATTATCAGCCCAGAGGAAGGGCAGGGTGCTAAAAATGAAAAATCATACATATTTGCTGGGGGCGAAACAGAAATAAATCCAGTAATTTCTGGCCGTCTCATAAGCAATTGCATTCCAATCCATGCACCAAAAGAAAAACCAGCAACCCAGCAATGCTTCGAATTATTATTCATAGACTGTAAGTAATCTAAAGCGCTCGCGGCATCAGAGAGTTCTCCAACCCCCTGATCATATTCTCCTTGAGATCTTCCAACTCCCCTAAAATTAAATCTTAGAACGGTAAATCCCATATTAAAAAAGGCATAGTGTAAGTTATACACTACTTTGTTATTCATAGTTCCACCAAATTGGGGGTGCGGGTGAAGTATGATTGCAATAGGAGCATCACGATCTTTTTGTGGATGATATCGACCTTCTAATCGGCCTTCTGGACCAGGAAAGATGACCTCTGGCATTTCATAAACTCCTAAAACTTATTGTCATTGCGTTGACTTAAACTTGAAGCAAAATTAGAATAGTTCTAAACTAAAACAGCAAACCTCTGATGCACTTAAGCGGTGTAGCGGCAAAGGTCAATAAATTCTGAAAAGGTTTAAGATGAAGCTTAGCACAAAAGGTAGATATGCAATGGTTGCAATGGCTGACATTGCGCTTTCAGCCAAAGAAAAATTGGTAACTTTAAGTGAAATTTCCAAAAGGCAAAATATATCAATGCCATACCTAGAACAATTATTTGTTAAGCTTAGAAGATCAAAATTAGTTATCTCTGTAAGAGGCCCAGGCGGCGGCTATAAATTGGCTATGCCCCCTCACCAAATTCGTGTTGTTGACATTTTAACAGCAGTTGAAGAAAACGTAGATGCAATGAGCCAAGGTGCTGGAGCCTCAGGTGGATTATCTGGTTCAAAAGCTCAATCCATGACAAATCGACTTTGGGAGGGTTTGAGTGCCCATGTGTTCGTCTATTTGCACCAAACGAGGTTATCAGATGTAGTTGAAAACGATCTTGCGCCTTGTCCAGCAGTGCCGACAATATTTTCTGTGGTCTCAGATACTGAATGAGGACTTATCTAGATTACAACTCAACTGTTCCTTTGAGAATTGAGGCCAAGAAGGCGATGATTGACGCTATGAATGTTGTGGGCAATCCGTCGTCGGTTCATTTAGAAGGTCGTGCTGCGAAGGCACTTATCGAAGACGCAAGGATTAAAATCGCGGAAGCCATTGGAGCAGTCGGGGCAGACATCATATTTACATCTGGGGCAACAGAGTCTGCTGCGTTAGCTTTGTCTGGACGAGATATAATGTGTTCAAAAGTAGAACATGATGCTGTTACAAGTTGGTGTGCTCCCAAGCTGTCTGTTGATGATTTTGGAATGGTTGAGGTCACCGAACCAGAATATTCTGCGTTACAAGCTGCCAATTCTGAAACTGGCATTATCCAAGAGCCTGTTGAAGGTATTTGGCTGACAGACATGACTCAGGCTTTTGGAAAGTTGCCGATAGCCTTTAATTGGTACGGTTGCACTTGTGCGATGATTTCTGCACATAAGATTGGTGGTCCTAAAGGCGTTGGCGCTCTCATTATAAAAAGGGGCACGGATTTAGCAGCTCAAATAAGAGGCGGTGGTCAAGAGATGGGTCGACGATCTGGAACAGAAAATATTCTAGGTATCGTTGGGTTTGGGGCTGCTGCTGAGGCGGCCCAAAAAGACTTGCTTAATGGTGAATGGGAAAAGATTTTAGAATTTAGAATGATTCTAGAAAATATGATTGAAGAATTTTCAGATGTTCCTATTTTAATAGGAAAGGATTCTAACCGGTTGCCCAACACAACTTGTGTGGTAACACCTGGATGGAAAGGAGAAACACAAGTGATGCAAATGGATCTTGAGGGAATTGCGGTTTCCGCTGGGTCTGCATGCTCGAGTGGTAAGGTTAGACCTAGCGATGTTTTAAAAGTAATGGGTTTGCCTGACGATCAAGCTTCTTGTGCGCTTAGAGTTTCACTAGGTTTGGAAACCACTATGGAAGAAGTTGTAAGGTTTGCTGATACTTGGATTAAAAAGTTCGAATACAACTTAAAAAGAAAAAATGAGAATGAGGGCCATTAATGGCGAGTTTTGAAAGTATAGAAGTAAAAGACGGTGTTGATCAGGAAACCGTAGATGCTGTACGAGAAGTTGGTGGGGCGTATAAATACGGCTGGGAAACTGATATTGAGATGGAATATGCTCCAAAAGGGCTCAATACAGATATAGTTAAGCTGATTAGCGATAAAAATGAAGAACCTGAGTGGATGACGGAGTGGCGTCTCAAAGCCTTTAATAGATGGGAAAAAATTAAGGAACCTAAATGGTCGATGGTGCAATATCCAGAAATCGATTTTCAGGATCAATATTACTATGCTCGACCTAAATCTATGGTGGAAAAACCAAAATCTCTCGATGAAGTAGATCCAAAACTATTAGCGACTTATGATAAGTTAGGAATTCCATTAAAAGAGCAAATGTTGTTAGCTGGTGTGGAAACTGCTGATACCGGTGAGCAGGGAGAGCGCAAAGTGGCGGTCGATGCCGTATTCGATAGTGTTTCGGTAGGAACGACCTTTCAAAAAGAGTTGAAAAGTGCTGGTGTCATTTTTTGTTCTATTTCAGAGGCCATCAAAGAACATCCTGAATTAGTTAAAAAGTATTTGGGCAGCGTTGTTCCAGTTACAGATAATTATTATGCAACATTGAACTCTGCTGTTTTTTCTGACGGTTCATTTGTCTATGTTCCACCGGGAGTTAGATGTCCAATGGAACTATCAACATATTTTCGCATTAACGCCGAGAATACAGGACAATTTGAACGGACACTTATAATCGCGGATAAAGGCAGTTATGTGTCTTACCTTGAAGGCTGTACCGCTCCCAAAAGAGATACAGCGCAGCTTCACGCAGCAGTGGTTGAAATTGTCGTAGAAGAAGATGCTGAAGTTAAATATTCTACAGTTCAAAATTGGTTTCCTGGTGATGAAGATGGTAATGGTGGTATTTATAACTTTGTCACCAAGAGAGCGGATTGCCGGGGCGATAGATCTAAGGTGATGTGGACCCAAGTAGAAACTGGATCGGCAGTTACCTGGAAGTATCCCTCTTGTATCTTGAGGGGAGATGATAGTCAGGGTGAATTTTATTCGATTGCCATTACAAATAATCATCAACAAGCTGATACTGGGACGAAGATGGTTCATTTGGGTAAAAATACAAAATCACGAATTGTCTCAAAAGGAATTAGTGCTGGTTTTGCTCAGAACACATATAGAGGATTAGTTTCTATGCACCCAAAAGCAAAGGACAGTAGAAACTATACTCAATGTGACAGTTTGTTAATTGGGGACAAATGTGGTGCCCATACGGTGCCCTACATAGAGGTGAAAAATAACAGCTCTCGAGTGGAACATGAGGCGACAACTTCTAAAGTGGACGACGATCAATTGTTTTATTGCAGACAAAGAGGCATGGATGAAGAAGAAGCTGTTGCCTTGGTTGTAAATGGTTTTTGTAAAGATGTGCTTCAAGCTCTTCCGATGGAATTTGCCATGGAGGCTCAACAACTTGTTGCAATTAGTTTAGAAGGAAGCGTTGGTTAAAAATATTTTATATTTTTTACCTGTCATTAAAGAATATTAGCTGCAAAATTAAGGATGCTATATGCTAGAGATTAAAGATTTAAGAGTAAATCTCGAGGATGAAAACAAAGAAATTTTAAAGGGTGTAGATCTTTCAGTCGAGGCCGGTAAGGTTCATGCTATCATGGGACCAAACGGATCGGGGAAATCGACCCTATCTTATGTTTTGTCTGGTAAAGATGGTTATGAAGTAGTTGGTGGTTCCGTTAAACTTGATGGTTCGGATATATTAGAAATGGAGCCAGAGGAAAGAGCAGCGGCGGGCTTGTTTTTAGCATTTCAATATCCCGTTGAAATTCCTGGTGTGGGAAACATGACCTTTCTGAGGACAGCTGTTAACTCCCAACGAAAAGCAAGAGGTGAAGACGAAATTAGCGCAACAGACTTTCTAAAACAGGTCAGGGAACGCGCGAAATCTTTGCAAATAGACGCTGAAATGCTTAAGCGACCTGTCAATGTCGGTTTCTCAGGCGGTGAGAAAAAGCGTAATGAGATACTGCAAATGGCTATGTTGGAGCCAAGAATGTGTATCTTAGACGAAACTGACTCCGGTCTTGATGTAGACGCAATGAAGTTAGTTGCAGAAGGCGTTAATGCTTTGCGTGATGCCGGTCGGGGATTTTTAGTAATAACGCACTATCAAAGATTATTGGACCATATAAAGCCAGACGTGGTGCATATTATGGCGAATGGAAAAATTGTGAAGACTGGTGGACCTGAGTTAGCACTTGAGGTTGAAAACAATGGCTATAGTGACCTCCTCTCGGAGGTCGCTTAATGGCGATTAAGCAGCAAAAATTTGATCCTATTGAAGATGCAACGTTTCAAGTGGCAAATAAAAATAGAGGATGGAGCCAGAAAGCGAGAGAAGGCGCTCTGAAGCGGCTTTCGACTATGGGTATGCCAAGCCGTAGAGATGAATATTGGAAGTACACTAACCCGACAGAATTATTGACAGAAAAATTATCCGTGTCGCCTGTTGTAGGTCTTGAAGACGCGAATATATTTTCAGAATTAGATGCGCTTAAAATTGTTTTCTGTGACGGTGTTTTTAATCCAGATCTGTCTGATGATTTAGCTGCAGAAAACATTATTATTAGCAGGCTTGAAGAGAATGGTGACTTACATTGGGCAAAAAACTACTATGGGCTGCTTGAGGAGAAAGCTCAAAGACCAGTAAGTCGTTCTCTGGCGGCATTAAATACTGCTATCGCTTCTGATGGTGCTCTCATTCATGTAAAAGGTAAAATAGAAAAGCCAGTTCTTATTTTAGGCATCCGGAATAATACGGCTGAAGCCATTCTTCATCATGTAATCAAGGTTGAGAAGGATTGTTCAATTACACTTTTGGAAAGTGGTCCTTTCGCTAAAAGGCTTAATAGTGTTATGGAGGTGTTTCTTGATGAGGGAGCTAGTCTTGAGCACATTAGAGCCCAAGGCAGGGATCATGATAGGTTAGCTGTGACTCATGTCTTTGCTGATATTAAAGAAAATGCAAAATTTAAGTCTTTCACTCTTTCGGCAAATGGAATGTTAACGAGAAATGAGTGCGTTTTAACGCTATCTGGTGACGAATGTGCTGCCCATGTGGCGGGAGCTTCCGTTGGTGATGGAAAAAGTTTTCATCATGACGATACTGTTTTTATAACTCATGATGCTGTTGCCTGTGAAAGTAGACAGGTTTTTAAAAAAGTTTTGCGAAATGGTGCTACAGGTGTTTTTCAAGGTAAGATTTTAGTAAAAGAAGGAGCGCAAAAGACAGACGGCTATCAAATTAGTCAATCTCTTTTACTTGATGAGGACAGTCAATTTTTAGCAAAGCCTGAACTGGAAATCTATGCGGATGATGTGGCTTGTTCGCATGGGTCAACTTCAGGGGCTATTGATGAAGAGGCATTATTTTATCTTTGCAGCCGCGGAATTTCCAAGAATGACGCTGCCGATATGCTTACTTTGGCGTTTTTGGCTGAGGCCGTTGAGGAAATTGAAAATGATAAAATAGCAGACATTATCGTAGAAAAAATAAGTGCTTGGTTATCACGGCGCAGAAATTAATGTCAGTAGTAATCAATATTTCTAAGACTTATAGAAAGCCCATTCAAACCTACTCCAGATTATTTGAGTTAGGTGCTTCTGAAAAGCAGAATTTGGCATTCCTAATCGGTGGTTGTGTCATTAGCTTTGTATCTCAATGGCCTGTTCAGGCACGACATGCATTTGCAAATCAACAGTCTATTGATGAATTAATGGGAGCCATTTTATTATCAAATCTTTTTCTTCTTCCCTTGATTTTCTATTTTATTTCAATGGTTATGTATATCTTTGCCAAAGGTTTAGGGAGTAATATCCTCGGGGTAGAGCTACGAATGATTATTTTCTGGGCATATTTAGCTGCAACACCAATTTTATTACTTGTTGGAATAGTAGAAGGATTTTTTGGAAAAAATTTTCAATATTTTATAGTAGCGGGTTTCTGGCTTCTTATTTTTCTGACTTTTGTTTATTCTGGATTTAAGGGGCGCTCGAGATGAGTTTCACATTTAAATCCCTCTTTATGGAGACAATTACTTCTCCTAGAGATGCGGCTCAGAAAATAATTGATATTGGAGTATCACGTCAGACATCAATTCTGAGTATAGTTTTTACTGTTTGCATTACGGTCATTCTATTTTTCTTGGATTTAAGTTCATCAGAAAACTCCATTGTTCTTCCCTTGCTTATGCACCACCCCTTAATGCTAGCGAGTGTCATGATTTTAGGAACTTTATGGTCTGCTTTTGTTATAGGATTTTTCGGAAAAATTCTTGGCGGCTATGATGATCTAGACGGCATTTTAGTTTTATTAGCTTGGGGGCAGGCGGTGCAAGTTGGCTTTCAGGTCATCGCTACTCTGGTTGCTTTACTCTCAATTCAATTGGCTGCTTTATTCCAGCTAGGTGTGTTTTTCATTTATATTTGGATTTTTATTTCTTTTATTGATGTTGCCCTCAAGCTTGAAAATTTATTTAAGGCTTTTTTTGTCACATTTTCAGGCTTAATTGTGGCCTTTATAAGTGTCAGCATGGTTTTATCGTTATTTGTAGGGTTGTTTAATGTTTGATGTTTCGCAAATAAGAAAAGACTTCCCCATTTTGACAAGAGAAGTTAACGGAAAGCCGTTAGTGTATCTCGATAATGGTGCTTCTTCCCAAAAGCCTGATGTGGTAATAGATGCAGTGACACGGGCATATCGAGACGAATATGCAAATGTTCACAGAGGTTTACACTATCTTTCTAATCTAGCCACCGAAAAGTATGAAAGCGTTCGTGGCATAGTTGCTAAATTTTTGAATGCTGCTGATGAGAGTGAAATTATCCTTAACACCGGGACGACAGAAGGTATTAATATGGTTGCCTACGGTTGGGCCATGGAACACATGAAACAAGGTGATAACATCGTTTTGAGTGTAATGGAGCATCATGCCAATATTGTCCCATGGCATTTTTTACGTGAGAGGCTCGGCATCGAATTAAAATGGGTCAATATTGATGATGAGGGCAACCTTGATACC
>LUMI01000093.1_pt1 | contig 44596 bp, 46 predicted proteins | sample 729681 | NCBI WGS metagenome assembly LUMI01 (sample SAMN03860267, study PRJNA289734) | marine metagenome | biome: seawater column; feature: ocean; material: water; isolation source: Red Sea water column Station 34 - depth 10m | place: Saudi Arabia: Red Sea | collected 2011-10-15 | depth 10 m
CTATCTTCCCATTTTTTACGAAAAATACTACTTATATTCAACTTTCAATATTTCATAAGCTTTTTCGCCACCTGGTGTTTTAACCTCTACACTATCACCCTCATCTTTTCCAATGAGTGCTCGTGCGATTGGCGATTTAATGTTTAAAAGCCCCGTTTCAATATTAGCTTCATGCTCTCCAACAATTTGCCAACATTTTTCCTCATCGGTATCCTCATCGACTAAAGTTACTGTTGCCCCAAATTTTATAGTGCCTGATAATGCTACAGGGTCAATTACATCCGCCAAAGATATAATCGCCTCGATCTCTTTTATTCTACCCTCTATGAAACTTTGTTTTTCACGAGCTGAATGATATTCGGCATTTTCAGACAGGTCGCCATGTTCTCGGGCCTCCGATATGGCTTGTATTATATTGGGGCGCTCTACAGATTTTAATTTTTTTAGTTCTGCTTCGAGTGCGATGCTTCCCGCTTTAGTCATTGGGATTTTTTCCATAACGAGTCCGGTTTTTAGAGTTACTGATAAAATTGTACTGCCAAGATGAACAAATTAAATGTTTTAATGCAAGGCCTAGTAAAATTAATTTCAATTGAATGGATAAATTTATGGAAATAATGCCGCAATTTTGACATAAAATGCGCTGAAAAGATTGACGCTTAGTGCGGAGAAAGCATACTTATTCTTAGGCAACGAAAGCAAAGCGCTCGAGGAGGTTCTAGTGTCACAAGCAGTCAGAGAAACTATGGAGTATGATGTTGTTATAGTTGGAGCTGGTCCAGCTGGACTATCTGCTGCTATCAGATTGAAGCAACTCGACGAAAACTTGGAAATTGTAGTGTTGGAGAAGGGTTCAGAGGTCGGTGCACATATATTGTCAGGTGCTGTTTTAGATCCTTCCGGTTTAAATAGATTGATCCCTGACTGGAAAGAAAAAGGGGCTCCTTTGGATGTACCTGTCAAAGAAGATAACTTTTATATTCTTGGAGAGGCAGGGCAGATCCGATTACCTAATTCCGTTATGCCTCCACTGATGAATAACCATGGCAATTATATAGTATCTATGGGTAATGTATGTCGGTGGATGGCAGAGCAGGCTGAAGAATTGGGTGTTGAAATATTTCCTGGTATGGCCTGCTCAGAATTAGTTTATGGGAAAACTGGTGAAGTTAAAGGCGTCGTTGCTGGGGAATTTGGAAAAAATCCTGATGGTTCAATAGGAGACAGCTATGAACCGGGAATGGAATTACATGGAAAATACATTCTTCTTTCGGAAGGAGCTAGAGGATCACTATCAAAAGAAGTTATAGAAAAATTCAATTTAGATGCTGAATGTGATGTCCCTAAATTTGGGATCGGAATGAAAGAAATTTGGGAAGTTGACCCTGAGGTTCACAATGAAGGTGAGGTTACACATACAATGGGCTGGCCGTTAGGTTTCAAAAACTCTGGTGGTTCGTTTGTATATCATTTAAATAATAACCAAGTCTATGTTGGATATATAGTGGATCTAAATTATAAAAATCCTTTTTTATCTCCGTATATGGAATTCCAACAGTTTAAGCATCATCCAAAAATTGAAAATTTACTTAGGGGTGGTAAACGGATTGCTTATGGGGCAAGGGCTGTTACCAAGGGTGGTTTGCAGTCAATTCCCAAAGCTACTTTCCCCGGAGGAGCCCTTCTTGGCTGCTCTGCTGGGCTTGTGAACTTACCTCGAATTAAGGGTAATCACAACGCGATGAATTCTGGAATAGAAGCTGCTGAATCTGTCTACAGTGCGATAAGTGATGGTCGATCTGGTGATTTACTGCCAGATTATGATGTAAACTTAAGAAATGGTGTGGTTGGGAAAGATTTAAAAAAGGTTCGTAATGTAGCGCCCCTAAACGCTCGGTTTGGTCCATTAGGAGGCCTAATTCTGGGTGGGTTTGACATGTGGTTTCAGACGATATTTCAGTTTTCTCTTTTTGGTAGCCTGAAGCATGGGAAATCTGATGCGGCATCTACGGAAAGTGCTGAAAAGCATAAAGAAATTAGTTATCCTAAACCAGATGGCTCAATTAGCTTTGATCGCTTGACAAATGTTTCTTTTTCAATGACCAATCATGAAGAAAATCAGCCATGTCATTTACAACTTGGTAATCCAGAAATTCCTATATCAGTGAACTTGCCTCAATTTAGTGAGCCTGCTCAACGGTATTGCCCGGCTGGAGTTTACGAAGTGGTTCAAACTGAAGAAAATTCCTCACGTTTTGTGATCAATTTTCAAAACTGTGTACACTGTAAAACTTGTGACATAAAAGATCCCAGTCAAAATATAACTTGGGTGACACCGCAGGGTGGTGACGGACCTAATTATCCCAATATGTAGTTTACTGAAAATTCTTTAAAATTTCTTTTAAAGTATTACTTTGTTGTTTGTGAGATTTTAATCTGGTGCTATGAAAAATTTTTTTAAAATTTTATTTTTGATGCTCTCAGTTTCATTTACTGAAAGCACCTGGGCGTCGTCTGGAGCATACTTAGCCGGAAGACAGGCTATTTCCGATCATAACTTTGTAACCGCTTCAAAATTCCAAGCAAAAAGTGTGAGTGCAGATCCCTCAAACTCAAAGCTCTTGGAAAGTTTGATGATATCTTTCATTGCGCAAGGTTCTGTCGGTAAAGCAATAACTATTGCTGAAACAAACAAAGTTGATGGAAATTTAAGCCAAATCTCCCAAATGATTTTATCAGCCGCAATGATTAAAGAAGGGCAGAATAAAACTCTATTAAACTTTTTAAATAACTCAGATGAAATTACGCCAATATTGAAAGATCTTTTATCGGCTTGGATATTAATGGGATTGAACGATGAAGTTAATGCAAATCGCATTTTTGATAAAACAGCACAAGTCCAAGGTATGGGACAATTTGCGAATTTTCACCGCGCAATGTCTCAACTTGCTGCAGGAAAAATTGAGCAAGCTGAAAGAACATTTAGCCTAATTCATAAAGATCAAGGAAACCCAACTAGACGATCGGTCATATTCCATACAAAGATACTGTTATTTCAAGGAAGATTTGCAGAAGCTCAAACCTTACTTGAAAAATGGTTTGGACCAACATTTGATCCTGAAATTGAGGAGCTTCTTCTCAATGTAACAAATGAAAAAAGTTATCCTAAAAATTCATTTTTGAAAACTAAAATAGCAATCGCTGACGTTTTTCACTCGATAGCTAATTTAATTTCAAAAGAGGCAGATCCAACGTTTACTCTTATTTATTCACGGTTGGCTCAGTACCTGAATACGGACCATACAGATGCAACGCTAATGTCTGCAGATTTGCTGGTAGAGCTAGGTCAATTTGATTTAGCAATAAAAGAATACGAAAAGCTTTCAAGCAGTCATCCACAATTTTTTGCCTCAGAATTGGGTAGAGCAGAAGCATTGCGAGTATCTGGGAATGAAAAGTCTGCAATTAAAGTTTTAACTAAGTTAACACAACAGTATCCAAGTTCTGCCAACGGTTTTCGCATTTTGGGAAATCACTACAGGCGTTTAGAGGCTTATGATCAAGCCGAGATTTCTTATGGTGAGGCCATAGAATTATTGGAGCAAAAGGGAGAGGCTGGTTGGTTTCTTTATTATGTTCGTGGAATAACGCGCGAGAGATTAGATATTTGGGATTTGGCAGAAAAAGATTTCCGAAAGGCACTTTCGCTCAATCCAAATCAACCTCAAGTTCTAAATTATTTAGGATACTCGTTGATAGAAAAAAATGTTAAATTGGATGAAGCCTTAGACATGATCGAACGAGCAGTAAAGGAAAGTCCCGACAGTGGATATATTGTCGACAGTCTTGGCTGGGGTTATTATAAGCTAGGTCAGTATGAAAAGGCGGTTCCAAATTTAGAAAGAGCTGCTGAACTCATGCCTATTGATCCAATCGTCAATGATCATCTAGGGGATGTGTATTGGATGGTAGGGAGAAAAACTGAGGCTGAGTTTCAGTGGAGAAGGGCTCTATCCTTTGATCCAGAAGAAGAAGAAATAGAAAGAATAAAGAAAAAATTAAAAGTTGGGCTTACTCAAGTGCTACAGGATGAATCTGAGTTGTCAGTGAAATAATGATTGAAGAAAAAGCCAGTGCGAAAGTCAATTTATGTCTGCAGATTCTTGACCAAACGCCTGAAGGTTTTCATTTGCTGGACTCAGTTGTGGTTTTTACAGAATTCGGTGATGATTTGCTCTTTGAAAAAAGTGATAAGCTTGAGCTTAGTATTCAAGGCCCTTTCTCTGATAATATACCAATAGATGGATCCAATTTAATATTGAAAGCAGCAACGGCTTTAAAACAACTGAGCCAAATCAAAACAGGCGCTCACATAACGTTGACTAAAAATCTACCCCCTAGTGCTGGTATTGGAGGAGGGTCTAGTGATGCTGCTGCTACCATCCGCGGATTATGCCGACTATGGAAGACTAACCCTCCATTGCTTGATGATATGTTAAAAATTGGATCTGACTTACCAGTATGCTTCACTCAAAGAACTCAACATATGCAAGGTATAGGAGAAATTCTAAGCACTATTACTAATTTCCCAAGTTTTCCTATCCTTTTGGTAAATCCTTTAAAAATAGTCTCGACGCAAAAAGTTTTTCAATTGCTAAAAAATAAGCAAAATAGTGCTTTATCAAAATATGAGAAATCATCCTATAAAAAGAAAGAGTGGATGAACTGGCTTATAGCCCAGCGGAATGATTTATTGGAGCCAGCTCTGGAGATTGAACCAATCATATCAGAGGTTTTACAATTAATTTCAAAACAGAATGGAGTTGGAAAAGTTTCAATGTCAGGATCAGGTGCAACCTGTTTTGGAATTTTTGAAAACAAATCTGATTGCGATCTTGCGTTGAAGAAAATTCAAGAGCAAAGGCCAGAGTGGTGGACCGTATCCACGCAAACAAAATCTATTTAGATCTTGTTAATACATAATCAGCAAGTTCAGATAAAAGAATACGCATTTCAGATTCAGGTAATTTACTGAGTGCACGTTTTGCTTGTTCAACCCACATTTCTGCTTCTTGGCGTGTTTTAGTTATTGCTTGATACTTATTCATTAAAGAAAGGGCGGTATCCCAATCTTGGTCATTTTGATTGCCTTTTTCGATTGTTCTCTTCCAAAACTCTAGCTCAGATTTGGTAGAATTTTGTATGGCTTTTATAAAAGGCATTGTAAGCTTTCGTTCTCGAAAATCGTCACCAATATTTTTACCTGTAATCTGTAGGTTCCCTTCCACATCTAACAAGTCATCGATTATTTGAAATGCTATTCCGAGGGCATCTCCATATTCGTAAAGTGCATCGCAATCTTCTTCGCTGGCCCCTGCTACCTGGCCTCCAACTTGGGTTGCAGCTGAAAATAAAGCAGCAGTTTTGCCCCGAACTACTTTCAAGTAGGTTTCTTCATCCGTTTTTATATTTTGTGAGACGGTAAGTTGTAATACCTCTCCCTCAGCAATAGTGGCCGAAGCATTGGCTAAAATATCTAGAATTTTAAGTGATCCAACTTCAACCATTAATTGAAAGGATCGTGAGAATAAATAATCGCCAACTAAAACAGAAGATTTGTTATCCCACAACAAATTTGCTGTTGGTCGTCCGCGTCGCTTCAAGCTTTCATCTACAACGTCATCGTGAAGCAGCGTTGCGGTATGAATAAACTCTACGGTTGCAGCTAACTTTAAGTGATTGTCTCCAGTACAGCCAAACATATTTGCTGCAGCTAACGTCAGCATTGGTCTAAGCCTCTTGCCCCCAGCGCTGATTAAGTGGGCGGTAACCTCTGGGATCCGGGGTGCGTTCTTTGAAGCCATACGTTCACGAATGATCTTGTTGACGCTTAGTAATTCTAATTCAAGAATTTTTGCCAGTTTTTCATCTGGATTTATTTCTTTGTCCAACACCGATTAAACCTTATCTTATCTCGACATACTGGGCGCCAGCTCATAAAAGTTTTTTATGAAAGAATTGATGAGCACTAATGATATAACCAAGTTTGTATACGCTGAAACTGTTTTGAACTCAAACAATATAGTCAATTTTGCACTTGACGTAAATATAAGTGTATTGGAAGGGTCAATCGGGATATTGCCACGCCGTTTGATGGTAATGACGCACGATTACGATCGAGCTGTCAAGCTGCTGACTGATTTCGGTTTAGATTTGAAAAGTGTTTGATGTGGACGAGCTTAGCAAAGATGACTTTTTAGGTGGAGCCATAAAAATATGGCAGCCTAAGAATGGATATAGGGCTGGTATGGACCCTATACTACTAGCAGCGACTGTAAATGTTAGCGAAGGTCAAAAAGTTCTAGATCTTGGATGCGGCGTTGGAACAGCAAGTTTTGCAATTGGATTTCGTGTAAAAAAAACAAAATTATACGGAATTGAAATTCAGAAAAGTTTGGTGGATTTGGCGAGTCGTAATTCAAAAGAAAATGGGATAGCGTTGAAAATAGAATGTGCTGATATTTTAAATTTACCGTCTAGTATAAAAAATGAAACCTTTGATCACGTGATTGCAAACCCCCCTTACTTTGATCGGAAATCTTCAGTGAGCAGCAAAAACTTATCAAAAGAAAAAGCATTTGGGGATAGTCATCCAATAACTGAATGGCTAAAAGTTGCTGCAAAGAGGGCTAAACCAAAAGGTTTCGTACATTTTATAGTAAGAACTAATCGATTACCGGAAATTTTTTCTAATGTTCCAAAAAGCTTGGGAAGCTTAGTCATGACCCCCATCATCTCTCGTGAAAATCAGAAAGCAAAACTTACGATACTTCATGCGAAAAAAAATGGGCGTGCGGATTTTATGGTTTCATCACCAATAGTCCTTCACCCAGAAAAAAAAGAGGCTTCAAGTAAGTATGTTTTGGAAGTTGAAAATGTACTCAGAAAAGGAACAAGCCTCACTACGTGGATTTGATCGGCTACCTCTTCAGCTAGTGGCGGAATTTGGCCGAAGATAAGTCAATCTAAGTGACAAAAAAGAAAAAATATGTTCAATTTGTTTCATTGGTGGCGAGAGGAGAAATAAATTGAGCATAAATTCGCATATCCAAAATCTTAAGCAAAAACATGAGAAACTTTCAAGTGAAGTGGAGCAGGCTTACAAATCTCCTGCTTTAGATGAATTTTACATCTCTCAGTTGAAAAAAGAGAAACTACGTTTAAAGGAAGAGATTTCGAGGCTTTCCAGATAGACCCTACGTTTTAAGAGTATCACCTAAATCAAGTTTAGGCTTCAGAGCAGTTATTCTGTCGTATGTATCTTTTTTACCTGCCACTCGATTTGAAATTATTTCGGCGGCTATTTTCCCAATTTCAAATCTGCAGGCATCCATAGTTGCAAGTTTTAGAGGAAGCCCTTCCAATAGCTCAACTCCATTGAACCCTGCTAATCCAATTTCCTTGGGGATGCTTTTTTTGATTTCAAGCAGCGATAATAATCCTCCCGCTCCAATCATATCGTTTGAATAATACAAAAAATCCAAATCGGGTGTTCGCTTGAGTATTTCTTGGGTCATTTGAGCCCCTTTAGCTAGTGCGGAGCCTCCCGAATAGAATTCATGATCTAAAATTTTTATATCAGCTTTTGAAAGTGCTTCTTTAAAACCATCAAAACGTTTGCTAGCACGATGATCTAAAGGCATTTTAGTACCGAGAAATCCTATTTTTCTATACCCAGCCTCCAATATAGCTTGCGCCATATGGCGACCAGCACGTTGGTGTGAAATCCCAACAGCAGAGTCTATTGGCTCTCCATCTATATCCATTATTTCTACAACGGGTATATTTGTGCTTTTTAACATGGCTTTCGATGCGTCTGAATGTTCTAAACCAGCGATTATGATCCCTGAAGGGCGCCATGATAGCATTTGATACAGTACTTTTTCTTCTTTTTCCGGAAGGTAATCAGTTACTCCAACCACTGGCTGTAATTCTGTATTTTCTAGTACCGAATTTACTCCAGTTAAAACTTCTGGGAAAACCATATTAGACATAGATGGAATTATTACTGCAACTAAATTAACGCGCTGACTTGCTAATGCTCCAGCAATTTTATTTGGGACGTATCCAAGAGATTTCGCGGCCTGCAGTACCTTTTCACGCGTAGCTTGGGAAACATCACCGCGACCGCGAAGCACGCGACTAACAGTCATTTCAGATACACCTGAAGCTTCTGAGACATCTCTAAGGGTCAATGTTCGGTTTTCGAAACGACTCAAATCTTAGACCCCCCCTTTAAAACTATTTTTGAGGAAAGAATAAATAAATTACAAGCCAGAGTTAACTTATGTTAGAAAAAACCTCTAGTCAGATCTTTTGAGGGTGATCTTTTGATGGCATTACCGGATTTTGAAGTCGAAACTCAATTGATAACGGAGGGTTATAGAGCTGTAGCAGGAGTTGATGAAGTAGGAAGAGGGTGTATTGCAGGACCTGTAACTGCTGCCGCAGTAATATTAGATCCAAAAAATATTCCCAATGGGTTAAATGACTCCAAAAAACTAAGCTTGAAACAAAGAGAAAAAGCTTTCAGTGCAATTCAAGAGAAATGCGTATTTTTTGTCGCCCACTCAACTGTTTCGGAAATAGACCAAATTAATATTTTACAAGCGAGCCTTCTAGCGATGGAAAGGGCCATAGCAGGTCTCAATATAAATCCAGATTTTGTGTTAATAGATGGAAACAAAAGTCCGGAAGCCCTAAGTGCAAAATGTAAAACAATCGTTAACGGTGATAGCAAATCAGTTTCGATAGCTGCTGCTTCTATTGTTGCAAAAATAACACGAGATCGCATTATGTCACGCTTGGATAAAGAATTTCCAGGCTACGATTGGTCTAAAAATGCTGGTTATCCAACCAAATTTCATAAATCGGCAATTCTAAATATAGGCATCACCCCTCACCATAGACGTTCTTTTAAACCGGTACACAACATATTGTACCCCGAAAATATTTAAGTCATTGAATTTAATAATTTTATTGACCTCGAATCAGGTTTGAATCATTGTGTGATCAAATCACGAGCGCAAAAACGCGCCAAAATATTGAGGCAAGAATGTCAACTAAGACTATTACAAAGGCGAGTAATAGACTCCCTTTAAATAAAATTTTAAACGGAGACTGCATTGATATAATGAATAGTCTTCCTCCAGAGTCAATCGATCTTATTTTCGCTGATCCGCCGTATAATTTACAACTTAAAGGCGAACTTCACCGTCCAGACCATTCAAAAGTTGATGCTGTTGATAATGCTTGGGATCAATTTGATAGTTTTAAAACTTATGACCGTTTCACGGATGCTTGGTTATCGGCAGCTAGACGTATTTTAAAGCCTGATGGAGCAATTTGGGTTATCGGGAGCTATCATAATATATTCCGAGTTGGAGCATCTTTGCAAAACAAGGGCTTTTGGCTTTTAAATGATGTCATTTGGCGAAAATCGAACCCAATGCCCAATTTTCGAGGTAAAAGATTGACAAATGCTCATGAGACAATGATCTGGGCTTCTAAATCAGAGGGTGCAAAATATACATTTAATTATGAAGCGCTTAAGGCCTTGAACGAAGGCGTGCAAATGCGCTCAGACTGGATTTTGCCGATTTGCAATGGGAATGAAAGGCTAAAAAATGCTAAGGGCGAAAAAGCTCATCCTACTCAAAAACCAGAAAGTTTATTGCATCGTGTATTAGTTGGAACAACTAACCCTAATGACGTTGTATTGGACCCTTTTTTCGGGACGGGAACCACAGGTGCTGTGGCCAAAATGCTGGGCCGTGAGTTCATAGGAATTGAAAAAGAAGGCACTTACATAAAAGTTGCCCATGACAGAATAAAGAAAATCAAAAAATTTGATAAAGAGGCCTTAGAAGTTTCAACAAGCAAACGATCTGAACCAAGAGTGCCTTTTGGTCAAATAATTGAACGTGGTATGTTATCACCAGGCGAGCAATTGTGGTCTTTAAATGGACGTCATAAAGCCAAAGTGAGAGCTGATGGTACTTTGATAGGAGATGATATCAAAGGTTCAATTCATCAGGTTGGCGCTGCTCTCGAAGGTGCCCCAAGTTGTAATGGTTGGACATACTGGGGATTTAAGCGTGATGGCAAGATGATACCAATTGATATTTTAAGGCAACAAATCCGATCAGAAGTAACAATTTAATTTAAAAGCCTGTGGTTTGAGACCAAACCCAACTGAACTCCGCCGTCTGGGCGGAGATTTTTTTTACGTTAAGCTTAGTGCTACCACTCAGTTATTTCGGGATAGAACATTCCTCGCCATCGCTTAACTCTCGGATTCATGACTGACATCCAGGCCCTTGGGAATAATGCTAAAATTCCCATGGCTGGGTAGCTGTGTGGAAGTTGTGGAGCTTTATTTGCTCCAAGGTTCTGAAGTAAAGGAAAACTTCTGGCTGGTTTAAAGTGATGATCTGAATGTCTTTGTAAATTAATGAGAACCCAATTTGAAACCTTGTACGAGGAGTTCCAAGAATGATGGGGCTGTACGAACTCATATTTGCCATTTTCAAGGTTTTTTCGAGTTAAACCATAATGTTCTATGTAATTTACCAATTCAAGCAGTAAAACTGCGACGAATGCTTGGATTAAAAATAAAAACAAGCCCAAAAAACCACCAATTAAAATTGATAAAACAATCATAAAAAGCTGTGCAGAGAAGTATATATAGAATGGATTAGAAATATGACTTGCAGGTAATCTTTTTCGCCACAGCTTTTGCGTCTCTGCTTTGAACGCAGAAATTGGGCATTGAACTAATACTCTATTGAAGAAACTGTAAAAGCTCTCATTGTATCTGGCTGTTACAGGGTCCTTAGGTGTGCCAACGTGTATATGGTGAACTAGCAAATGTTCTGAACGGAAATGAGAGTAAAGCACCATTGCGAGCAAGCTATCTGCTAACCATCTTTCGAGCTTACCAGATTTATGCATTAGTTCGTGTGCATAATTTATTCCAATAGTCCCAGTTAAAACGCCAATAGCGCAAAATAAACCGATCTTTTCAAGCAATGTCATATCTGCAGAAATTGCTAGTGCTAAAATACCAAATAAAGTAATGAATTGGATTGGTGCCCAAATGAGGGTAATTAATCGGTACCAAAAAAGGCGAGACTCTTCGATATCTGGTTCTAAATTTTCAACCCGTAATCCGACGTATTGATCGACCAATGGTAAGATCAAGAGCGTTAATATTGGGACAAATAAAATTGCCCATCCCTGTAAAAAGAAAGAGAACCACAAAGATACTGCAAATAAGATGGAAGACCAAAACGGTGCTGCAGATTTAAAAGGTAGTAACATATAATTTTCAGACATTATTAAAACTGTTGATGTTTTTTACTGAAGGAAGAAAGTCAAATTTTATCCTAATAAATTTTCCTTATTTGTATTGGGTCGGTTATAATTCGCTACTTAATAATATCGTTCCAAATTGAATGAATTCAATATTTAATTAATTTCCATACCTTTTTCATCACTGTTGGCAAGTTGTTTGGATTAAATTCATCTAGGCTTAAAAATTTTCCCCTTTTAGGAGGTTGATTTAAATCAGAAGTGGTATGCATAATTCTTAGATTCAAAAGGAAATGCGTGAAAGTATGTTTTATCAGCCCATTTTTTAATTCCCAGGTTCCTTCTATCGGTGGGTCTTCCGTAAATGAAGTTCCCCATTCAGAGGATGGAAGGCTGAGCATTCCGCCTAGAAGACCATTTGCTGGCCTTACTTCAGTAAGTATTGCTCCATCAACTCTTTCTACAAAATAAACAATTCCATATCGTTTTTGTTTTATTGGTTTTTTTGACTTTCGAGGTAGATATTCAGAAGTCCCTGCCTTGTTGGAAACGCAATAATATACCCAAGGGCAAATGTTGCATTTTGGGCTGGTGGGTTTGCAAATGGTTGCGCCTAGATCCATTATCGCTTGAGCATAATCTCCAGATCTAATCGTTGGTGTGAGTTGTTTTGCTAAAAATGCTAACTCTTTTTTGGCCTTGGGTAATTTTGTGTGAATATTAAAAATCCTTGAAATAACTCTTTCGACATTACCGTCTACTACAGTTTCAGGAATATCATATGCGATTGAGGCAATTGCAGCAGCTGTGTATGGGCCAACGCCAGGCAGTTTAAGTAATGCCTCACTGGCCTTGGGGAATTCTCCATCGCTCTCTTTGACTATAACTCTAGCGCACTTCAATAAATTTCGAGCTCTTGCATAGTATCCTAGTCCTGCCCAAGCTCCCATAATTTCTTCGTCTTTAGCGTTAGCTAGATCAAAGATTGTTGGCCATTTTGTTATGAATTTTATGAAATAGGACTTAACTGAAGCTACCGTTGTTTGTTGAAGCATAATTTCAGATAACCAAACATGGTAGGGGTTTGGTAATACACCCTTGAGGCGTTTTTCAGGTGGGACACGCCAAGGCATTGCTCTGGCATTATAATCGTACCATTCTAGCAACTTGTTTGGATCAGGTTTATTTTCTATACTATCCTTCATCAGCTTATCCATTAGTTTCCTGCAAATAAGTCGGCAAGCAAGAGGTATACTATAAAATAGAAATGCAAAAACATGGATTTAAAAAAGCATCAGTCTTATTGAAGAAAAATATTCAAAAAGCTAGTGAATCAAGAGGTTTTGCTCAATCTCGCGTTTTGACGCACTGGAGTGAGATTGTCGGAGAAGAAATCGCATCTATATCGGTGCCCACCAAAGTGAGTTATAAAACTGATGGTTTAGGGGCGACACTAACAGTTCTAACTTCTGGATCGAACGCACTTATTCTGGAGATGCAAAAAGAGTTTATGCGTAATAAGATAAATGCTGTTTATGGTTATAATGCCGTTCATAAAATTAGAATAACCCAGTCATCGCCAATTGCTGTAATTAAAAAAAATAAAATTTCTGAGGGTATTAGCTCGAAACAACAAACAAGAAATACTGAAATTTCTGCTAGCGTTGAGAATGCATTAAAGGAAGTTGGTGATAAAAACCTCCGGCAAGCCCTTGAAGAACTGGCGATTAATGTATTTACAAAGTTAGAGAATAGTTCTTCGTCTGAAAGGTAAACATAATGCGTAAGTTATCATCACTTTTGTCGGTATTTCTGCTAATTTTTGGAGCTGTCTATTTCTTACAATTCAGTAACTCAAAAGGGCAACAAATTGAATTTGACCTTCCCTACTCAGCAAATGCAGAAGAAACTTCAGAAAATAGCGGGCATATTATCGAAATGACGCAAGGTGACCAGGATGCTTCCGTTGAAATGATCGAATATGCATCTTTCACATGTCCTCATTGTGCAAAATTTCATTCTGACGTGTATCCAGAATTAAAAGCTAATTATATTGATAAAGGGCTCGTTAAGTTCATTTATCGAGAGGTGTATTTTGATAAGTACGGTATGTGGGCATCAATGATTGCTCGATGTGCTGGTCCTGAAAAGTTTTTTGGAATGACTGATCAGATATATCGAAAACAGTCAGATTGGGCTCGTGCGGAAAGCGATATAGCGATTGTTAGCAAATTGAGAAAAATTGGTCTTTTGGCTGGGCTAGATGAAGAGAAGCTAAATACCTGCCTACAAGATAGTGGGAAGTTAAGGGCTTTAGTCGAGTGGTACAGTGAAAATGCTAAAAGAGATGGAATAAAATCTACCCCAACGTTTTTAATAAATGGTGAAAAGCATTCCAACCAAAGCTATGAACAATTGAAAGAAATTTTAGACGAGATTTTAGAGAAATCATGAAAGCGCCCTTAGAAGGTCTGCGTGTTATAGAGCTGGCTCGTATTTTAGCTGGGCCCTTTGCAGGGCAAACTCTCGCTGATTTGGGCGCAGAAGTCATTAAAGTTGAAGCTCGAAATGGTGATGATACGAGAGGCTGGGGTCCACCTTTTATAGATCATGATGGAGAAAGCTCAGCCGCATATTTTCACTCGTGTAATAGGGGAAAAGCAAGCATTATTATTGATTTAACAAATGAGGATGATCAACAGCGCTTGAAAGAATTAATTATTTCTTCAGATATCCTAGTTGAAAATTTTAAAGTTGGAGGCTTAAAAAAATATGGGTTTGATTACGAAAGTGTTAAATCTATTAATCCAGCTTTAATTTATTGTTCGATAACTGGTTTTGGACAGACTGGGCCATATGCTCACAGAGCTGGCTATGACTATATAATTCAAGGAATGAGTGGCTTTATGTCAATAACCGGAGAGTCCGGCGGAATGCCACAAAGGGCTGGCGTGGCGGTGACAGACTTATTTACTGGCTTATATGCAACTACGGCAATATTATCCGCGCTTCATATGCGGAATAATACGGGGCAGGGCCAACATATTGATATGGCTCTTCTAGACTGTGCAGTTTCTGTAATGGTTAATCAAGCGATGAATTTTATGAGCACAGGTGTTTCACCAGAAAGAGTAGGGAATATTCATCCTAATCTTTGCCCCTACCAAGTTTTTGAATGTTCTGATGGCCATATAATAATTGCAGTTGGAAATGATGGTCAGTTTGCTAGGCTATGCAGCATCTTAGACTTAGAAAATCTAAGCCAAAACCCACTTTTTGTAACTAATAAACAGAGAGTTTTAAACCGTAATCAACTTACTTCAACATTGTCTACCGCTATAAGGCTTTTGGAAAAGAATACTCTTTTAAAACTATGTGAAGACAAAAACGTTCCAGCAGGTCCAATCAACACAATGGAAGAGGTTTTCAAAGATCCACAAGTGATCTCTCGTGAGATGGAATTAAATTTTAAAAATGTACGTGGTGTGGCTTCGCCGTTTAAGTTTTCCGATGCAAAATTAAAAATGCAGGCACCTTCTCCTAAATTGGGCCAGGATGATAGTAAGTTTTAAGGTTAGTTTTAAATTTTTATAAGATGCTCAAGTTCACTTTCGTTATCAAATATCATTCTTACAGGTACTGAAATAACTTTATTACGAAAGTTGGTTGGAAGACGAACGGCATCTTTTTCGGTGGTAACTAACTGAGCTTCAGCCGTTAATGCGTCACGTTCCAAACGCCTTAAAATTTTCCTGTTAAGTTTTTGATGATCGTTTAATGCTACGCAATCAACTAAATTAGCGCCCAGTGAATCAAGAGTTGCAAAAAACTTGTTAGGGTCTGCTATCCCAGCAAATGCTAAATATTTACCGTCTGTCCAATCCATGCCGGTTTGAAGTGGCTCCAATTTCGCATGCATAATCTTAATAGACTTTGGGAGGTCATTAAATTTGTAATCTATTTTTCCTACAATAATTAATGCATCACATCGTTTTAAACCTTGATTGATATTTTCCCTTAGTGGACCTGCGGGTATGCATTTCTTATTCCCAAAGCCTTTCTTTCCATCAACAACCACAAATGAAAAATCTTTATTGATGCTTGGATCTTGGTACCCGTCGTCTAGTAAAACAATTTGTGCACCAGCTCGCTCAGCCGCTGCAATGCCATTTTTTCTCTTTTTTGAAACCCAAACAGGTGTGAACTCAGACATTAAAAGGGGTTCATCACCCACCTGATCTGACTTATGTTTTTTCGGATTTACTAAAAAAGTTCCTCGAAACTGTCCTTTGTATCCACGGGATACAATGTGTACATTTAGTTGTCTCGCCTGAAAGTGTTGGGCGAGAGCTATTGTTGCAGGCGTTTTACCTGTGCCTCCGATGTTTAAGTTACCTACACATATAGTAAAACAATTGAATTTTTTGGGTGTCCCAAATTTTAATCGGAGCGAAGAGAATAAATTATAAAGTAACCCCAATGGCAAAAATATTGATGCTTTCCATGACGGAGGTTCATACCAAAATTTTGGAGTTTTCATATTAAGTCTCTGTGATTCAAGTAATCAAAAACAAATTCCACGATTTGATCGGTAATTTCAGCTCCTGAAGAAATAAAATCAAGTGCGGCTACTCCCATATCTGCTACTTTATTTGCCAAATAAAGCTTATTAATCTCAGTTGCTAACTCATTACTATTTGTGATCTGAATTGCAGCGCCCGCATTAGTCAGTCCCTTATATTCTTCCGAGTAGATGCCGGTATTTACTCCATAAAGGATACCACAACATAGACTTGCGGCAACCAGCGGATTTTCTTGTTTGTTTCGTTCTGAAAGAGTATTCCCATTAAAAACCACAGGCGATAAGCGCATTAACTTGTTTGCATCCTCAGATTCCCTCGAAAAATAAACTTGTACAGCTTCTTCAGAAATTTGCTGTTCATCCAAAATTCCTAAACGTAAATCTAATCTATTACAAAGCTCTTGCAATTTAATTTCAAACTTGGGGTCCGATAATGAAATGGTAAGACAATATCTATGAGCAGTTTTTAGTACTTTCTGATGAGCTTTAAGCACTACCTCAATTTCGTCTTCCTGAATATTTAAGGCTGCCCATTTTGGCCTTCCATGAAGATTGAGCAAACTATCGTCGGCTTCTGGAAATTGTTGAGGTACAAGCGAAGACTGTGATAGGCCTACCCCCTTTATTTTATTTTGTTCCAAAGAACTTCGTAATAACTGAGATGCAATCCTTTCATTTTCTGGAAAGATAATGTCAAAGTTATTGAATTCAGACATCTTGAAGTTTGGAATTAGCCTGAATTTTCTTTTTGGTAAACTCTCAGATCGCAGATCCGCTAGAATACCAAAATATTTTTTTTTCTTAACGCACGATTTTAAAAGATATGGTAGGGGCCCATCTAAACAAATTACAACTTTAGGTTCGTATTTTTGGAAAAAATTTGGTGACGATAGTTGATCTGAAATTTTTCCAATAAGCTGAAAACTTTCTGAGACCTTGGGCTTTTTTTTAAATGCTTCGCCGTAACTGAGTAAACATTCGTTTAGTGTCCTCTGTTTAAGATAAACACATAGTAGTTCAGCCGCCTGGAAACGATCTGGCTGTGATACGTGAACCCAAATGCTAGGAGATGATTTGGGTAGTGGTGATAATAGATTATTAATTGTTATAGCCCCCTAAGATCTTTTTACTTATCTGGGCTAAATAATTCAAAATTAAAAAAGCCGCTCAAGTGAGCGGCTAATCCAATGTTTGAGTTTTATAGTTTAGAAGCCCAAACCCTCATACTTTTTCTTGAACTTTGATACTCGACCGCCTTGGTCAAGTAACCGTTGTCCGCCACCAGTCCATGCTGGGTGCGCGGTTGGGTCAATATCTAAAGATAAAGTCTCTCCATCTTTGCCCCATGTTGACCGCATTTTTACAATAGAGCCATCAGTAAGCTTTACATTTATGAAATGGTAATCGGGATGAATATCTTTTTTCATTTTATATCCTTACTCTTTTTCAGCTTTTGGCTTGTAGTGAGTATCTTCAGCAATTCTTGCAGATTTACCTCTGCGCGACCTCAAGTAGTAAAGTTTAGCTCGTCGAACACGACCTCTTCGAACCACTGTAATACTTTCAATATTGGTTGAGTATAGAGGAAATACCCGTTCAACACCTTCGCCAAATGATATTTTTCTTACAGTAAAGGAACCCGCAATGCCGTTTCCGTTCTTCCGAGCGATGCACACACCTTCATAGTTTTGAACGCGTGACCTAGAGCCCTCAGTAACTTTATATCCAACCTTAATTGTATCACCAGCTTTAAAATCTGGTATATCTTTGCTCAAAGAGGCGATTTGTTCGGCCTCTATTTGTGCGATCATATCCATCGCTAATCTCCTTTAAACACGGTTTTTCCGTCTTATATTTAAAAGGTTCAGAGCTCCGACGTTTGCTTTGGATCCCTATTTTTCAACAAGTCCAACAGAGTGTGCAACCAATTTTTTGTTTAGCTGCAGATTTTATTTTTTGTCATCAGTGATAAACTAAGTATAAAAACCTGCAGGCCTGTTTTACAGACCGTTAGCATGGGCTGCGTTTAAATTGAAAATAAATAAATGGCAAGTTTTTATTTTTTAGAGCGCAGTTCCAGGTTTAACCAAATTTAATCTTTTAAATTTGGTTTATTTTTTGAAATATTCCAAGCTTTCCATAGATCAGGCCTGTTTTTTTTGGTCGTAGCTATGGACTGATTTAATCTCCATTTTGCAATATTTTCATGATGGCCTGACAATAAAATCTCTGGGACTTTTTTATTTTTCCATTCAGATGGTTTAGTATATTGAGGATACTCTAGTAAACCACTAGTGTGGCTCTCATCTACTATGCTTTCTGGATTGCCGAGAACGCCAGGTAGTAAACGAACAGTAGTATCAATGATTGCTTGTGCTGCAATTTCCCCACCGGTCATCACGAAGTCACCCAAGGATATTTCCTCAATATCATAGCTCTCCAGAATTCTCTCATCAATTCCCTCAAACCTACCGCATAAAATTATCACACCAGGCCCTGCAGCCCATTTTTTGGCATGTCTCTGCTCAAAAGGTTTCCCTCTTGGAGACATATAAATTAATGGTCTGCCGTTCGGGTAGTTTGAAATTGATTTTTCTAGTGCGGGCTCTAACACGTCTGCACGTATAACTAATCCAGATCCGCCTCCTGCTGGAGTATCATCAACCTTTTTATGTGGGCCAATACCATAGTCTCGCAGATTGACGGTCTGAAGCGTCCAAAGTTTTTTTGCTAATGCGCTACCTATTAGGCTTTCACCTAATAATCCTGGAAAAGACTCAGGGAATAGCGTTATCACATCCGCTGTCCATATATCTGTTAGGCGTGGGTTTTTTGTCATCAACTCTCTAGGTTTTGCTGAAACTGATATAGATTTTCTCCCATGCGATACGGATTTTTCAGTCATTTGAAAAAAGCCCTTCTGGTGGGTCAACAATTACGAGTGATTTTTGAATATCAACTTTTGGAACAATTTTTCTAGTGAATGGTATTAAGATTGTTTTATTTGATATTTTGGTGTTGATCTCTAGCAAATCAGATGCGCCATGATTAAGAACAGACTTAACTTTTCCAATATGGGTACCGTCTAAATTTTGAACACTTAGACCTATTAAATCTGCATGATAATACTCATCTTCGTGGAGTTCGGGAAAACTTTCTCGTGAAGCATATAGTTTTGTTCCCTTTAAATTATCTGCCTCTTCCTTTGAGATAATTCCAGACATTCTTGCTGACAAACCATTTTTTGTTTCACCTGTTATCACTACGTCGTATTGAATGTCCCCGTTCTCGGTAAATAATGGAGCATAATCAGCTATTGCTTCTGGAGAGGTTGTAAAACTTTTCAAGCGAACTTCGCCTTTTACACCAAAGGCTCCAGCAATCGCTCCTACGCAAATGAGTTCTGCCATGTGTAAAATTCCTTACTTCGGATATTCGATAAAACAATTAAACTAATCTTGAATTTGGATTTTACAGATTGACTCAGTTAACGTTCCACCAATTTCGCCACACATTTCTTTATATTTTTGCTTTTCATATATTATACCAGCTATAAAAGCTGCGCCAATAATTATAAGCAATCTTAATGGTCTGAATAACATTTTAGTTTTGTATTAATTTTTTGCGGTTATTCAAAGTATTTTCCAACAATTGCTACCAGATATTCCCAGTGGCAATTGTTGGAAAGTTTACGTGCTTAGCCTTTAGCTTCCTCGGCTGCTGGCGCTTCGTCTGCTGCGGCCTCTTCAGCTGGTGCTTCCTCAGCTGCTGGCGCTTCGTCTGCTGCGGCCTCTTCAGCTGGTGCTTCCTCGGCTGCTGGCGCTTCGTCTGCTGCGGCCTCTTCAGCTGGTGCTTCCTCGGCTGCTGGCGCTTCCCCGATCTTGTGCCTTTTGGCCTGGAAGCGCTTTTTTAGGATTGTTTCTTGTCTTTTTGTCTAAAATCCCTGCGGCTTCCAAAAAACGTGACACACGATCAGTAACCTGAGCGCCTTCACTGATCCAATATTGGATACGCTCAATATTCATTTTTACCCGTTCTTCACTATCTTTTGGCAATAGTGGATTATATGTCCCCAGCCTTTCTATATATCTACCATCGCGTGGCATTCTGCTATCTGCTGCGACAATCCGATAAAATGGACGTTTTTTGCTGCCGCCTCTGGCAAGACGTATTTTCATGGCCATTTTTAATTCTCCTTTTTGAATGGCTTTTCAGGCATGTGCCTCAAAGTTGGTGTTTTTTATGATGTTGAATTACTTCCTGAATAATAAAGTTCAGTAAATTTTTTGCGAATTTTGGATCTAAATCTGCTTCATCTGCAAGACTTTCCAGTCTTGAAATTTGATATGCCTCTCTGTCAGGGTCGGCAGGTGGCAATTCATTTTCCGCTTTTAGTTTTCCAATAGCTTTTGTGTGTCTGAAACGTTCCCCAAGTGTATAAACTAAAATCGCGTCAAGCCGATCTATACTATCTCTGTGGTCACGAAGAATATCTAAGACTGTTTGTGATAATTTAGCCATTCGAAAGCCTCCTCAGAAAATCAAATCTTTTACGCTGAATTCGTGAAAAAATCATTTGTGTAACTCATGGGGTTTAGGATGACGAAAGAGCATTTCTTCGCCCATAAATAAATTTGTATAGCTACGTTCAAAATAAGCACCCATACGCTTTGCTAAATTAATAGAGCGTTGATTATTTGGTACTATGCCACTCGTAAGCGTTGTGAATTCAAGTTCGTCGTAGGCCCATCGTCGGGCTCTACAGGCTGCTTCATAAGCAATTGATTTTCCTTCGAAACTATCAAAAACTGCCCAACCCACTTCTGGCTCGGGCCAACCATCAGGATTCCATATGCCACTTAGTCCAGCAACTTCACCAACATTTGTTTCAATTATAAAATATCCATACCCATGCCAATGCCAATGGCCAACATTAGTTGAAAACCAGCGCCAAGCATCGCTACGATCAGGCGACGATCCAAAACCCCAAGAGCGACTTTCGTCTATAAGAAAAGAAATGACCTTTTCAGCATCCTTTTTTTCAGGTCCGCGGAGTATCAAGTTCTCTGACTCTAATATAGGAGCGTTTGTTAAGGTCATTTCTTTTTGCCAAATCCGGACAGTCCTGGGGGAAGCTGCCCACCGCCTAAGCCTGAAAGTCCCCCAGGAATATTGTTTGGTGACATATTTCCAAGATCTTTTGCTGCCTTTTGCAGCGCCTTTGAGTCAAGTTTGCCCGATAACTCGCTAGGATCTGGCATTCCTTTACCAAACATGCCTCTCATGGCCTGTTTGAGCATCCCACCTTTGCCCATTTTTTTCATAACATCGGACATCTGCCTCTGCATTTTGAGCAATTTATTTAAATCGCTAACTTCCATTCCTGCACCAGAAGCTATTCTTTTTTTCCTACTTGCCTGTAAAATTTGGGGGTTTGCACGTTCTCGTTTAGTCATTGAATTTATCAATGCAATTTGTTTTTTAAAAACCGAGTCATCCATGCCCATCTCAGAGGCTTGTTTGGCCATTTTTCCCATGCCGGGCATCATACCCATTATACTTTCAACACCACCCATTTTCATCATTTGCTCGAGCTGTGTTCTGAGATCATTCATGTTGAACTGGCCCTTTTGAAAGCGCTTCATCATTTTTTGGGCTTGTTCTGCCTCAATCGTCTCCTGTGCTTTTTCAACTAGGGAAACTATATCGCCCATACCGAGGATGCGCCCGGCAACCCTCTCCGGTTCGAATGTTTCAAGAGCATCTATTTTTTCGCCAACACCAACAAATCGTATTGGTTTGCCAGTGACCGCTCGCATTGATAAAGCTGCGCCGCCCCTGCCATCGCCGTCCATTCGTGTTAGAACAACGCCACTAACTCCAATTTTATCATCAAATTCGGTAGCAACATTGACCGCATCCTGCCCCGTTAAACCATCAACAACCAAAAGTGTTTCCCTAGGATTGGCAACATCTCTAACGGCTGCAGCTTGGGCGATTAATTCTTGATCGATATGCAGGCGACCAGCAGTATCTAAAATATAGATATCATATCCTCCCAAAGAGGCTTGTGTCTTTGCTCTTTTTGCTATCGCCAAAGGATCTTCCCCTTTAACGATAGGCAGAGTATCAACTCCGATTTGAGAGCCGAGAATTTGGAGTTGCTCCATAGCAGCTGGACGATTTACGTCCAATGAAGCCATTAAAACCTTTTTCCCATCTTTTTGCTTAAATCTGTTTGCTAATTTTGCTGAAGTCGTCGTTTTTCCTGAGCCCTGAAGGCCTACCATTAGAATAGGTGCAGGTGGATTATCAATTTTGAGTTTTTCAGGATCCTCTTCTCCTGCTAAAAAATAAACAAGTTCATCGTGTACAATTTTTACAACTTGCTGTCCGGGTGTGACTGATTTTGTTACTGTTTGGCCTGTTGCTTTTTCTTGTACTGCTTTTATGAAATCTCTCGCAACAGAAAGAGAAACATCAGCTTCTAAAAGAGCTACTCTAACTTCTCGAAGAGCCGTTTTTACATCATCTTCGGATAGAGCACCTTGTTTAGTTAGCCGATCAAAAACACCGGAAAGCCGCTCTGATAAACTTTCAAACAAATCAAACTCCTTAAGTCCAATCTAGTTCAGTGAGGCCAATCCCTTCAGTTTCTTTTAAACCCACTTACCCCCGTGGGCGAAACTCGCTGACGGGGGGCGATCCAACTGTTAAGGACCGGAAGATTATACTTCCGCTGAAATTTGACCGCTATAAACACGGCTTTTCTACTTCTGTCAAGAACTGACACTAAATGATCACAATAAAATTAAATTGACTCAGAATTGTTCAATAACTTTTCTTTTTCTAAAAATTCTTCAAATGTATCCAAATTGATGGGGTCAAGTTGTCCAAAGGTTTGTATCCAAACAAAAGCAGCATGCATGGCTTCCGGGTCTAACTTACACCACTTTACTCTTCCCCGGCGTTCTTGCAAAACTAATCCAGCTTTACTTAAAACAATTAAATGTTTTGAGATTGCAGCTAGCGACATTTCAAAAGGTTCTGCTATGTCGGTAACCGCCATATCATCTTCTAGGAGCATTATGAGAATATCTCGTCTAGTTGGATCAGCCAGGGCCGAAAATATTTGATTTAGCTTATGGGCCATAACGAAAATACTTTATTCAACCAAATAGTTGAATAATAGAATTCGCTACAAATTTTATCAACTAGCAGATATGGAAAAAATTTTTTTTAAAAAATATATATAAAACAATACCTTATATTTTCTTTGTTTTAGATATCATTATTGACTAATTGGTCATAACTTTTTAAAACCGGATTGTTTTTACGGGGCTAAAGTATGGGTGAGGGTGACGCTAAAAATCCTCTTAAATCTTTAGAAGAAAAGATAGCCGCAGCAAAAAAAGCGGTTGAGCCTGACCAGCCAGTACAAAACAAGTTTTCTGCTGCCGAAGTCGGTTGGAGAATGATAATTGAATTAACGGCTGGAGTTTTTATAGGCTTCGGTTTGGGGTATGGACTGGATTTTCTATTTAATACAAAACCAGTTTTCATACTGATATTAACACTGTTTGGGTTCGCGGCCGGTGTTAAAACCATGATGAGATCGGCACGCGAGCTGCAGAAAAAAGAATTGTCTGCTCAGGACAGTACGGAAGAGGATAACATAGATGGCTAACAGCGCTGACGCAAAAGATGAAGGTTTAGTCTTTCACCCTATGGATCAGTTTATTGTCGAACCGCTGTTTGGTGCAGGTCCAGTACACTGGTACACAGTCACCAATGTCACTCTTTGGATGGCTTTATCTGTTGTTGCTTTGATATTGATTATGGTGGTTGGCACGTCGAAGCGGGCTTTGGTACCCTCTCGGGCTCAATCTATAGGTGAATTAGCTTACGGTTTTGTTCACAAAATGGTGGAAGACGTAGCAGGTAAAGATGCTGTTCCTTATTTTCCATATATCATGACGCTTTTCATGTTCATCGTACTGTCTAACTTTTTGGGCTTGTTACCGATGTCCTTCACAACGACATCTCACATCGCCGTAACAGCGGTCATGGCGATGGTGGTTTTTTTATCGGTGACAATAATAGGTTTCGCCAAGAATGGCATAGGATTTTTATCTCTTTTTTGGATCTCGTCTGCCCCATTAGCTCTAAGACCTGCATTAGCACTTATTGAAATCATCTCGTACTTTGTGAGACCCGTAAGTCATTCTATCCGACTTGCTGGAAACATGATGGCAGGTCACGCAGTCATCAAAGTATTTGCAGCATTTGCAGGAGTAGCGCTGATATCGCCACTTTCTGTCGTTGCTATTACTGCAATGTATGCTCTAGAGACATTAGTTTCATTCATTCAAGCATACGTGTTTGCTATTTTAACTTGCGTCTATTTGAAAGACGCTCTTCATCCACATCATTGAAAATTAATAATTAAGGAGAATTCGAATGGAAGGCGATATTGTACAAATGGGTGCATACATTGGAGCGGGTCTAGCCTGTACGGGTATGGGTGGCGCTGCAGTTGGCGTTGGTCACGTGGTAGGAAACTTTATAGCAGGGGCACTTCGAAACCCTTCTGCTGCAGCTGGACAAACGGCAACAATGTTTATTGGTATTGCTTTTGCTGAAGCTCTGGGTATCTTCTCATTTCTAGTCGCCCTTCTGCTAATGTTTGCTGTATAAGCTGCGATTAGAAGAATGCCTTGAAAGATGAGGTTGTCTTTAATTGAAGATTACCTCAACTTAACTTGGTCATTAAGGAGTAAGATATGGCAACTAAGAGTGATGTTTCTATGAGCACTTGTATTGATAGCTATGGAAGTGCAATCGGTATGCCTCAGTTGTGTACTGATTGGGCAAGTAATCAGATATTCTGGTTAGTGGTCACATTGGTAGCAATATTTTTTGTTCTTTCACGATTAGCACTTCCCAGAATTTCGGCAGTCCTATCTGAAAGACAAGGCACAATTACAAACGATCTAGCAGCTGCGGAAAATTTGAAGTCAGAAGCAGAACAAGCAGAAGAAGCATATAAGAAAGCTCTTGAAGACGCGCGATTGGAAGCCTCTAAAATAATAGAGTCAGCCAAAGCTGAAATTAAACAAGAGCTTGATGTTGCTATTGAAAAGGCTGACGCAGATATTTCTGTCAAGGCTTCTGCCAGTGAAGAAGCAATTGCTGAAATTAGAAAAGATGCTCTTGTTAACGTTAAGTCGGTTGCGAAAGATATCACATCTGAATTGGTTAAGGTCCTTGGTGGCAAGGTGGACACCAAAACTTTAACATCTGTGGTTAACGCGAAAATGAAAGGTTAATGGGAATGGTGAGAAACATAGTAGTTCCTGGAATATTGCTTATATTTGCGAGCCCTGTATTGGCAGCTTCTGGTCCATTCTTTTCTCTTCGAAATACAGATTTTGTTGTTTTAATAAGTTTTATTTTGTTTGGCCTAGTTTTGATTTACCTGAAAGTGCCCTCAATGCTTGGTAAAATGCTGGACCAGCGGGCGGCGTCTATTAAGACTGAATTGGATGAAGCTAGAGCATTAAGAGAAGAGGCGCAAACAATTCTTGCTTCTTATGAGCGTAAACAAAAAGAAGTCAGTGAGCAGGCTGCCCGTATCGTAGAAGATGCTAAAAATGAAGCTAAAGCAGCTGCAGAACAAGCAAAAATTGACCTTGAAAAATCTGTTCAGCGTCGACTGAGCGCGGCGGAAGAAAAGATTGCTTCTGCGCAGTCGGCAGCGGAGCGCGAAGTTAGGGACGCAGCGATTAACGTGGCTGTTGCTGCAGCAACAGAAATCCTAAGCAGTCAAATGTCTTCAGATATCGCTGACAAATTGACTGAAGATGCGATTTCGGAAGTGCAAACAAAATTTCATTAGACTTATAAACAATTTAAAACCTGTGTATTGAGCACGGGTTTTCTTATTTTATGTGTCAAATTATGATGTTTGTCGACGTCAGTTCTAACGTTTGCCATAATACAGGCCTACAACATGTTCAGCCTGTGCAAAAAATAACCAGCGAATTATAAAAACCCCAACTACGTGAGAAATGACGGCCAGTAACGCCATGAAGTGGGAAAATGGGATAGATAAGAAAATTATTGGCATACCAAATGCAAGTATAATCCCTATTATACGCAACTTTGCGCCGTGTTTTCGTCCTACTTTATAAACAAATTCCTGCAAGAGATAATTAGTACCAGTATGAGGGGACTCAAACGACCGTATTTCGTTTTGATTTGATGTCAATCTAGTTGCCGTAGCCAGGTTCGTACCTGATTTTGCAAATGCCTTATCTCCAGATATCCAACAAAAGATCTGAATTACTCCGGATAGAGCCAGTAATGGGAGTGCTATAGAAATTTGCCCTGCTAACAATGCCCCGCCTGCAATCGAAAATGTAAGAAAGGTTATTGGTGTTATTCCTGAATTCCAGCGTGGAACTGTCTTTAATTGGGCATAAATCATTGAGGTGGAAAAAACTGTCGCAAAACAAAAAATGGCAGACAATATTCCGATGGATATCAAGTTAATGTCAAAAAATATGCGACCAAGAGCATATATGCCGGACAGTGCAAGAGCAAACAAAGCAAGCCATGCTTCACGACTTAACCAACTTGATTTCCACTGTGAAAATGCCTTTAGTGCTCTTTCAGGGTGACCTAGATGAAAAGTCGATGACAAAAGACCGCCGATAGCAAGACCAAAACCAATTGCGAAAAAAACAAAACCAACTAACCCTCCCATGCTTGGATATCCTAAGCAAAGAAATGCCAACAATCCAAAACCTAATCCTGACAAAGTAGTAAAAATAATAACTGATGGAGCTGGATGCATCTTAAATTGACTCCAAAGCTTTATCGAGCCATTTGAAAAAACCATCGGGCTCATCGGCTACAGGTTCTAGGTAGGGAGCTAAAATATCTGTATCGTCCATTTGATTTTTAGGCCTAGGAGGTAAGTATTTATTAACAGGAAGAGTTCCTTGTTCAGGCATTAGATCAACTCCACCTCGGTCCTCCACTAGCTTACTAACACTACTATTGGGATCTCCTAAATCACCAAAGTGCCTTGCCCCAGCAGGGCAAGTTCTCACGCAAGACGGTATTTGATCTTCTACAGGCAAATTTTCATTATAAATTCTATCTACACATAAAGTGCACTTTTTCATTACTTTCTCAACGGGGTCCATTTCTCGAGCACCATAAGGACACGCCCAAGCGCACAATCCACATCCGATGCAGTCACTTTCATTTACCAGTACAATCCCATCTTCAACTCTTTTGTAACTGGCTCCCGTGGGACACACAGTAACACAGGGAGCATTGTCACAATGTAAACAAGATTTTGGAAAGTGCACTAAATGAGCGGGTTTATCAGCTGGCGTAATTTCATAAGAATGAACCCGGTTCAGAAATGATCCAACAGGTTCCGCGCCAAAAGCATTTTCATCCGATAAAGGTGCCCCATAATTTTCTGTGTTCCAGCCTTTGCAGCTGATAACGCACGCGTGGCACCCAACACAAGTGTCGAGATCTATAACTAAACCAAGTTTTTTTTCCGTTTTTTCTGGGAGTAAAGTCATTAACCTCTCACTTTCCACGAAATACTTTTTGGAGCTATTTCAACTGGTGATTTAATTTCTTCAAAGCTTGGTTGGCTTTCCTTCGGTGCCGTTGTTTTTTCTAGTTTTACTTTAAGGTCAAACCAAGCAGCCTGGCCTGTGACTGGATCGGAATTTGACCATCTATGACCATCACCTTTATTAGGTTGCAACTCATGGATTAGGTGATTTAGTAAAAAACCTTTTGTGGCTTCTGGCGCATTTGGATCAAGTGCCCAAGCCCCTTTTCTTTTTCCAATTGCATTCCAAGTCCACACAGTATTTTCATTTAAAGAAGACATTTCTGCAACAGGAACAGTAATTGAGTTGTGTATTGAACTCAGTTTGACCCAATCACCTGTTTTTAAATTATAATCTCTCATAATCTTTGTTGGTACATAAAGGGGGTTTAACCCATGAATTTGTCTTAGCCAGGCGTTTTGACTTCCCCAGCTATGGTACATTGCCATTGGCCTTTGCGTTAGGGCATGGATTGGATATTCGCCCTTTTCTTCATTATCAGGTTCAGTTGAATACCAAATTGGAAGTGGTGACATTACTTTCTTCAATCGATCCTTCAAATGCTCTGGCGGCAGACGCTCCCCGACTCCTTCAGCAGCTAACTGGAATTTTCGCATTGGTTCTGAATAAAGATTAAAAATATATGGAGATGGGCTATCATATAAACCGAGTTCTACTGCCCAATCCTGATAAGCATTGTTCCACGGTTTGAAATATTTAGCCTCTTCGGGAACGTGAGAGACGTAAAAGCCTCCGTTTTCAATATAAGCTTCTATTTGTTTCGGATTTACTGGCCCTCTACCTTCTGCAGAGCCATCCCCACGAAAACCTGCTAATGGTCCTATATCAGGTTTCCTTAGGTGATTTACGATATAATCCTCATAGTCTCTATATTTGGGAGAACCATCTTCATTTATAAAGCCTGGCAGATCGAGCCGAGCGCCTAGATCTACTAGAACTGATTGGAAACCTCGCACATCACGGTCGGGCTCAATAACTGGCCATCTTATAGCATCAGCTGCGCCATCAGCCTCGCTTATCGGCCTGTCGAGTAAGGAAATACAATCATGCCTTTCTAGGTATGTGGTGTCTGGTAAAATTAAATCTGCATAGGCAACCATTTCTGAGGAGTAAGCATCAGAATAAATTATCCGCGGAATGATATAATCACCTTTATTATCTTTTTCTGTGAGCATTTCCATAACGCCACTGGTATTCATAGAGCTATTCCAGCTCATATTAGCCATGTACATAAATAGAGTATCAATTTTATATGGATCACCTGCATAGGCGTTCGAAATGACCATATGCATTAATCCATGTGCACTCATGGGGTTTTCCCAGCTAAATGCTTTGTCAATACGAACGGGATTGCCCTGATCATCCAATGCCAAATCTTCTGGACCATGGACAAAACCTAAATGTGGACCATCCAAAGGAGCATTAGGTGTTACTTTAAAGTGAGGCTTGGGATGAATTGATGAAGGCTTTGGATACGGAGGCTTAAACCGAAAACCACCAGGTACCTCAACTGTACCGAGAAGGATTTGGAGCATATGTAGGGCTCGGCAAGTTTGAAAACCATTAGAATGTGCCGACACACCTCTCATAGAATGAAAGCTTACAGGTCTTCCTTTCATGGATTTGTGCTTTTCACCCCGAAAATCAGTCCATTCGATTGGAAGTTCAAATTCTTCCTCGAAAGCTACTTTTGCAATTTCATTTGCCAGTGCACGAATTTTTTTTGCTGATATACCACAAATTTTCTCAACTTTTTCGGGCTCATACTCCGATGAAAGATACTTGGTTATTATTTTGTGAAAGACAGTGGTGCTGGTAGCTCCTCGCACTCGATAAGTTGCATTTAAATCAGGTTGAATGCCTTTAGTATCAAACGCACACACCTTTCCAGTTATTCTGTCTTTAACAAGTGGTTTATCGTTTTTGTCTTTCAGAATTAAACCGTTTTCTGGGTCTAGGAAAACAGGAGCATTGGTGTACTTTGCTAGATAGTCTAGGTCAATTTTACCCGCTTTTATTAGAATGTGTATCAGGGATAAAATTAACAATCCATCTGTTCCAGGAGTTATCCCTAGCCATTCATCAGCAACCGCATTGTATCCTGTACGAATGGGATTAACACCAACAATTTTAGCGCCCCTTTCTTTAATTTTCCCAATACCCATTTTGATAGGATTACTATCGTGGTCCTCTGCAACTCCGAACAGAATAAATAATTTTGTATAATCCCAATCGGGTTGGCCAAACTCCCAAAATGCGCCACCCATAGTGTATATTCCTGCGGTAGCCATGTTTACGCTGCAAAACCCGCCATGCGCTGCATAGTTTGGTGTGCCAAACATTTGGGCGAAGTAGCTTGTGAAGGATTGCGACTGATCTCGACCGGTAAAGAATGCTAGTTTCTCGGGTGCTTTCTTTTTAAGGGGTTTTAACCATTCGACTGCTAAACCCAATGCTTCTTCCCAGGAAATTTTTTTAAATTCGCCGGAGCCTCTTGGGCCAACTCTCATTAATGGGGCATCTAGTCTCGAGGGCGCGTTCACTTGCATAATTCCCGCACTACCCTTAGCGCATAGGACGCCTTGATTAACGGGGTGGTCTTTGTTGCCTTCTATGTATGCAACTTTCCCATCTTTTAAGTGTACGTTTATACCGCACCGACACGCACACATATAACATGTCGTTTTTTTTATCTCGTCTGAAACTTTAGGAGAGGTTTCTATGTATGGTTGGTCTTTCATTTTTACTTACTCACCCTATCAAGCGGATCAAACCGACAATGCAAAACGTTATCAATAATCCTAAAGAAAAAGGTCGATAATATTTCTCTAGTTTCTGCATAAACAAAATTGACCCCAGTACAACCCCAATAGAAGAGGGCAAAGCTAATAAAACCCCGCGTACCAATGCTTTTTGATCCATTACGTCGAATATAATTAAAAAAACAAAAGTTGTAAGTGAATTAAGCAATATGTAGACAACCAGAGATGCCCGCATACGTCTTGCAGAGTTTTGGCTTGCAAGAACATAAGTCGCTACGATTAATCCACCAATACTCGCCAAACCAGTAGCTATTCCGGCACAAATTCCTGAACAAACTGTGCCTAATTTTGATGATAAAAAATGGAGTTTAAAATTTCTAAATAAAATTACTGATAATGTTAATATTAATGCTAAAGCGACAAATTTACTTATCTGGACATCTAGAATTTTTGTGACGAACAGACCTATTGGTAATCCACAAATCGCACCCAGCCATAAAACTATTGAAGTCCCTTTGTCAGATTCTTTCCAGCCATTTTTAATCATAAAAACTCCTGCAATAAACTCCATCCACCAACAAATTGGAATGAGTTCGATGGGAGGGATGATTGTAACGGACAAAGACATTACAAAGGCTGACAAGCCGAAACCGGAAAAGCCCCTGATAAGTCCAGCAAAAAAGCAAATGAGAATTAATAGTAATAAGTCAGTATTATTTAACGCTAATATGTCGGTCATCATTGAAGGCGATGAGCCTGTAAAATTGTGACAGCTATCATTTGAGTTACGTCAGTGGCGCTGCATCCTCTTGATAAATCATTTGCTGGTTTGGCTAATCCTTGAAGAATTGGCCCTATAGCCTCTGCTCCTCCTAGTCGCTGAGAAATTTTGTATGCAATATTTCCTGCATCTAAGTTAGGAAAAATCATTACATTTGCATTTCCTGCTATTGTGGATTTTTCAGCTTTAGAGCTAGCAATTTGTGGAGATATAGCTGCATCAAATTGTAACTCACCGTCAATTTTGATATGGGGATTTTTTGATTGCACAATTTTTGTCGCTGTTACAACTTTAGAAACCATGGAGTGACGTGCACTTCCTTTCGTTGAAAAAGACAACATGGCTATACGAGGTTCCGTTTGCAATAAATCTTTACATGATTGGGCAGCCATTTCTGCTATGGAGGCAAGCTCTTCTTCATTGGGGTCTATCACTAATCCGCAATCTGAATATACCATCGGATAATTATTTGTTGGATACATTAAAAAACAGCTTGAAATGAGATGTGCATCAGTTGATTTACCAATTATTTGAATCGCAGCGCGGACGACATTAGAAGTAGTTTCTACCGCGCCGCCTACTGTTCCGGCCGCGTATCCAAGTTTGACCATCAGAGCGGCGAAATATAAAGGTTCTTTTATCTTAACTCGTGCGTCTTCAGCAGAGCCCCCTTTTTTCTTTCGAAGATGAAGGTATTCTCTTTCAAATTCAGGAAGTAGGTTTGATTTTTTGGGGTCAATGATGTTGATATCGGTGGGTAAACTTAAACCCAAGTTTTTACATTCAGCTTTAATCATAATTTGATTGCCAAGTAGTGCAATTTGGCAAATCCCAGCATTATGAGCTGCAATTGCCCCAGAAATTATCCGCGGATCATGGCCTTCACTCATTACTATTGTTGGTTTTTGATCCAAAGCTAGCTCTTCTAAGACCTGTAAAGGTAGTTTATGTTCAATCTTAGAAGAGCCCATCATTTATACTAAACTTGTTGAGGTCTCATATCCTTGGCATTTATTCCCGCTACTGCTACAGGTGCCGTCATTGCATCACGACGGAACGGTTCGCCTAACTCTTGATTGATCATAGCTTCGATAAGAGTTGTAACCCCATTTTCCATTTGATCTTTAACCGCTTGGTTTAGAGCTGCTGTTAGATCTTCCATAGTTCTAGCCACAACGCCCTTTAAGTTACAAGCCTCTGCAATTCCAGCATATGAAACTTCATAATTTAGTTCAGTTCCAACAAAGTTGTCTTGATACCAAAGCGTCGTATTACGTTTTTCTGCACCCCATTGGTAATTACGGAAAACAATTTGAGTTACAGCTGGCCAGTCGCCTCTGCCAATTGCTGTCAGTTCGTTAACGGCTATACCGAAGGCTCCATCACCAGAAAACCCGACCACAGGTACATCGGGACAGCCTATTTTTGCTCCCACAACAGATGGAAGTCCATAACCACATGGCCCAAATAAACCAGGCGCCAAATATTTCCTTCCTTCTTCGAAACTAGGATAGGCATTTCCAATGGCACAATTATTCCCGATGTCAGATGATATAATCGCATTTCTTGGGAGAGCTGCTTGGATGGCACGCCAAGCCATTCTTGGACTCATCCAATCAGGTTTGTCAGCTCTAGCTCTCTGGTTCCAAGTTGTGCCTGGATCATCATCTTCATGATCCATAGAAGAGAGTTGCTGGGCCCATTTTGATTTTGTTTCTGCTATGTTTACTTTTCTAGTTTCGCGATTTATGTCGCCGGCTGTTTCAGAAAGTTGTGAAAAAATATCCGTTGCAACCTTACCAGCATCTCCCACGATCCCTATTGAGACCTTTTTAGTTAAGCCAATACGATCCGGGTTTATATCAACCTGAATTATTTTCGCTTCTGATGGCCAATACTCTAAGCCGTAGCCAGGAAGGGTTGAAAATGGGTTGAGTCGGGTGCCAAGGCACAAAACAACATCTGCTTCCTTAATCAATTGCATAGCGGCTTTCGAGCCATTGTAACCAAGTGGACCGGCAAAAAGAGGATGATTACCTGGAAAGGCGTCATTATGCTGATAGCCAACACAAACAGGGGCGTCTAACCGTTCGGCCAGCTTCATCGAAGCACTTATTCCATCTTTTGATAAAACAACGCCTGCACCATTTAAAATAACTGGATTTTTTGCTTCACTTAATAATTTTGCCGCGTCTGAAACTGATTTCCCGCCACCGCTTGAGTGCTCAAACTCAATAGGCTCAGGAATTTCTATATCCACAACTTTGGTCCACATATCTCGAGGAATGTTCAATTGCGCAGGAGCTGATTGTCGCTTTGCCTGTGCAATCACTCTAGTGAGGACTTCTGCAACTCTGGAGGGGTCTCTCACTTCTTCTTGATAACAGACCATATCTTCAAACAACTTCATTTGCTCAACTTCTTGGAAGCCACCTTGGCCGATCGTTTTGTTTGCCGCTTGCGGAGTCACGAGCAATAACGGCGTATGGTTCCAGTAAGCTGTCTTGACCGCTGTCACGAAATTAGTAATGCCTGGACCGTTTTGAGCGATCATCATAGACATTTTTCCGGTTGCGCGAGTGTATCCATCACTCATCATCCCGGCACTTCCTTCATGAGCGCAATCCCAAAACTTAATTCCTGCCTTTGGGAATAAATCTGAAATTGGCATCATTGCAGATCCAATTATTCCAAATGAATGTTCAATGCCATGAGCTTGAAGTACTTTTACAAATGCTTCTTCTGTGGTCATTTTCATGATTTTTTCTCCTGCAGGTAATTTAAGGTGGCTAAAGGTAGTATTTAAATTTTGATATAAGCTCATGTAATTTAAAAGGTTAGAGCCAGTTTAACAACCAAATTATGTCCAGATTAGTTTGAGCCTGTCAATTTCATAATATTTTCTGCAACTATTCTTATGCCGTTTTCTATTTTTTCTTCATTTATTGATGAAAAGGCCAAGCGAAAGTAATTTTCTGGTTGGTCAGGAGGGGCAAAAAAATTTTTTCCTGGCTCAATGAGAACTCCATTTTTAATTAATCTTGAGGCCAGAATATCCGTGTCCAGTTTTTTCGGAGCTTTCATCCAAAATGAGGATCCTCCTTGTGGGGAAGTATTTCCTGCAATTTCTAAATGGTATTTTTTAATGGCCGTCGCCATTATGGATCTTCTTATACTATATTGCTTTGCCATACGATTTATTAAAGCATCGTAGTGTCCTAATCTTAAAAAATGGGCTGCCGTTCTCTGAATGTGTCCTGGCGGATGCCTAAGTACACTTGCCCTGAGAGCTCTTGCTTCGCTGATGAAAGGTTTTGATCCAACAAGATAACCCAAACGAAGTCCTGGGAAAAGAGATTTTGAAAAAGATCCAACGTAAATCACTCTTCCTTCGCTATCTAAAGATTTTAAAGCGGGAGAGGCTGATTTTTTTGACGAAATTTCAAATTCATAATCATCTTCAACAATCAGAGCATCGAGATTACTAGCAATCTCTAATAATTGCTGTCTTCGTTCTAACGGCATTGTAATTGTAGTTGGGCATTGATGGCTGGGCGTGGCAAATATCACCGAAGTCTCTTTTGGAATTTGATCTGGTATTAATCCATACTCATCGAGATTTACAGGAGCTACATGACAGCGAGATTGTTCCAAAATGTCTCTCAAAGGTGGGTAAGATGGGTTTTCAATTGCTGCGGTTCTGCGCTGATTTAATAGGACTTGGGCAGCAAGCCATAAGGCATTCTGTGCTCCCATTGTCACCAAAACTTGATCTGTAGATGCGGTAATCCCGCGCCTTGGAAGAGAATGTCTAAGAATAAATTCTATGAGCTCAGTATCATCCTGATCATAATAGTCTGAAGTTAAGGAACTGAAATCCTTAGCTCCAAGTGCCATCAGAGCACATTGTCGCCAATTAGAGTGATCAAAAAGACTTTGATCTGTTTGTCCATAAATAAAAGGATATGGAAATGAAGACCAGTTTTGCGGTTTTGAAGGCCAGTTTTCAATACTAAATCTCTGCCCAATCATTTTTGCCCAGTCTACTTTATCGTGGCCCCCAGTTTTTGTGGAAAATGTTGGTGGAGGAGGAGCGTTTTGTGAAACGTAAAATCCAGAACGATCTTTTGATGTCAGATAGTCATTGGACTGGAGTTCAGTAAAAGCCAATGAGACAGTAATTCTGCTGACGCCCAAGTGATGAGCGAGCTTTCTGGTTGAAGGAAGCTTTTCACCTCGCTCAAACCTCCCCGACAAAATACCAGAAGCAATCATCTGTTGCACCCTGGTTTGTAGTGTTCCTTGGGTTGTGTTATCTAGAAAAAAATTTTCTACGGGTATTGCCATTGGTAATAGCCAGTATCTTATTAAAATACGCTTAGAAATATTAGGTTATAAACCAACAAAATTAGCTCTTCCTAAATTTGTGCGCTATTAAATGAACTTTTCTCAAACAATGAGGTTTTTTTTCAAAAACTAATCACCCAAAAACTCTTGATAAAGCTGAATCAACTGCGTCTGTAATCGCGTCTATGTCATCGGACGTTGCAATGAGTGCTGGACTGAAGCAAAGTGTATTATTTAATCCAGGCAACGATCTGTTGGTTGCTCCAATTATAATACCCTGAGCCATGCAGTCAGCTACAACAGCTTGCACAAGTTTTTCTTCGGCAGGAGTTTTATCACTTCGGTCCGAAACGAGTTCTGCACCACAAAATAATCCGGCTCCTCTCACATCACCTATTACCTCATGCTTTTCATATAAATTCCACAAGTTCGACATCAATCTGTCACCCATCGCCAGGGTGTTTTCTAACAAATTTTCTTCTTCTATTATGTTCATATTTTCGATCGCAGCTGCAGGACCCGCTGTACATCCCCCAAAGGTAGATATGTCTCGGAAATAGTTCATGGGATCACTTGCATCGTCTTTGAACATTTCAAAAACAGTTTCTGTAGTGACTAAGCATGCTATTGCAGCGTAACCAGACGCTACTCCCTTGGCCATCGTGACCATATCTGGCTTTATGCCAAAGTTTTGGTATCCAAACCATTTTCCAGTACGCCCAACCCCACAAACGACCTCGTCTATATGCAATAAAATGTCATATTTTTTACAAATTTCTCCAACACGTTCCCAATAGCCTGGTGGAGGCGTTATTACCCCACCACCTGCGGTAACTGGTTCAAGGCAAAGACCTCCTACTGTGTCTGGTCCTTCTGCTAAAATTATTTCCTCGATTGCATCAGCTGCCTGTTGACCGTATTCTTCACCACTCAAGTCCCATTGCGCTCTATACTCTAGGCAATGCGGCACACGGATAAACCCTGGTGTATATGGGCCATATTGTGCGTTTCTTTCGTCTTGGCCCCCGGCTGAAAGAGTAGAAATTGTTGTTCCGTGATAATCGCGGTCCCTGTAAAGGATTTTATTTTTCTTACCGCCATAACGTTTATGAGCAATTTGCCTTATCATTTTGAAGGCCTTTTCATTAGCCTCAGAACCAGAATTGCAGTAATATACTCGGCTTAAGCCTGGCATTTTTTCGATGAGTTTTTCGGCAAAGATTGAACCAGGGACTGATCCAGCAGCACCAGCAAAGTAGTTTAGTTTTAATAATTGATCCCTTACGGCGTTAGCTATCCGTTCTCTTCCATAGCCAACATTTACTGTCCATACACCTCCTGAAACACCATCTATGTGCTCTTTGCCATTTTGGTCCCAAACCCGCATGTCTTTGCCTTCAACTATAATGCGAGGTTCGTTTGTCTCGAATGGCTTATGCTGAATTAAGTGATGCCAAATATGAGCACGATCAGCTTCAACTATTTTAGAAATATCATTATCACGAGGCGTTCCATCCATAGTCAAAATCCTTTACAAAATAACTCAGCTCAACTGAGCCCTATTTTTACATGAATCAATAGTACCAGTTTAAATGTTAATTTATATCCAAAAACAATAATTTTAACGAATATTTTTTAAAATAAATTTTGTTCTTATGCGGCTACGCCGCTTTTGATCGTTGATATGGCAGACAAAATAACATCTGAAATAGCTTTACACTCGTCTAAAGTCAGTCTTGACGGTAACCTAACGTCGCATGCTGACATTAGCATTTTTCGTGTTTTTGGTAACTCAAAGCTTTCCGGTAAAAACTGCCAATTCCAAAAGGCACGCGCGTTATCTTTCGTTCTTCCAAAAATCTGCACATTCAAACCAGATTGACTTGTTATTTTTTCGAATAAATCAATCTCATCTGTATCCAGGTTAATCAAATTAAACTGAATAGAGTCAGGAGCACGTTCTTCTGGCGCTAACTTTTCAGGTACGGAAATCCAAGGGGAAGTATTTAGGCGCTCCGCAGTAAAATCATGGTTACGCCTTCCTTTTTCTATTCTCCTATTTAATTCGGGGAGCTGTGCATTAATCAAAACAGCGGATAAATTATTAATTCTTAAATTATAAAGGGGCAGTTTGTTTTGCCACTTTTTGAAGTGGGCTTGATCACCTTGGTGTTTTATCCAATTATGCTCATATGCCCCCGACATTATAACTGCCTTTGCAAACAATTCGGGATTATCAGTAATGAAAATTCCACCCTCACCTGAGTTAAGCATTTTATATGATTGAAAAGAAAAGCATCCTATATCCCCAATAGTTCCAATTTTCTTACCATTCCATGTTGTCCCAAGTGAGTGCGCGGCATCTTCGATTAATGGGATATCTGCCTGTTTGCATTCAGATAGTATAATGTCCATATCAGAGGTGTGACCTCTCATGTGACTAATTAATACAGCATCTGCAGTTTTAATTTTTTCCTTGAAATCGATTAAATCAATTCTGTAATCGTCTCTACACTCACAAAGTATAGGTATAAAATCAGCATGTATGACTGAGGAAGGAACTGCAGCAAAAGTAAAGGCGGGCATAAGCACTCGTGCTTTACTGGGCAGGTTCAGGGACTTAAGCGCCAAAAAAAGAGCAGCAGAACACGATGATACGGCAAGTGAGTACCTTACACCCATTACTTTTGAAAACTCAATTTCAAGTCTATGAGCAGCTGAACCTTCTGAGTTATATCTAAAGAGGTCACCGTTACTCATCAGATCTGTGATTTCAGACATGACCTGAGAAGGTATAGGCTCAGCGGCTTTAACATTGGGAATATCAACCATATTTTAGAACTCCGCTTACTTTGCTATAATACCTAATAAAACTTTTATTACTTTATAATCTATTTTAATTTTTTTTTAAAAAAAGCCCATGCTATCTTATCTTGCTTTATTAAATTAAGTAGTATGGGCTGCAAATTCAAAACTTATTGTTTCGTGGAAAACCTCGCGGAGCCATTTTTCCAGCACTTGCTCTTTTTGACTTCCACTCGCCTAATTCAGTTTCAGTTCTTGTCCTCCCAGCAGGATCTAACCAACTTAATCCATCTTCGAAAGAAAATGTCGTTATATCCGAAAGCCCGCCGTCTTTATATTTCTGCAACCTGACCCCTTTGCCACGTTGCATAACAGGAAGCTCTTCTATAGCAAAAATCAATACTTTTCTATTTTCGCCTACAGTTGCAACATAATCTCCACAAACTATTCTACTAACCGCCGCTTTTACGCTTCCTTTTACATTTAAAATCTGTTTTCCGCTTCTGGTTTGGGCCAATACTTCATTCATTGGAACTACAAATCCATCGCCCGCTGTGGAAGCTATTATTAAGTTGTCCTTTTGGTTGTATTTATGGATATTAATAATGTCACTTTCGTTTGGTAGATCTACCATTAATCGTAGGGGTTCCCCCATTCCTCTACCCCCGGGTAAATTTGAGGCCGATATTGTGTAAAAACGGCCATTACTTCCGAATATAAGTAGTCGATCTGTTGTTTCTGCGTGAAAAATTATATTAGGACCATCGCCGTCTTTGAATTTTAATTCTCTATCGAGGTCGATATGGCCGGTCATTGCTCTTATCCAGCCCATTTTACTACAAACTACTGTAATTGGTTCTTTTTCAATAAGAGCTTCCAGTGGAACTTCTTCGATCTCAACATGTTCGGTAATATCTGATTTGCGTTGTCCGCTGATATACTCTTTTCCAAACTTTTTCTTCGTATTTTTAATTTGTTCAGCTACACGATCCCACTGTTGTAATTCATCAGCTAACAGATCGTCTAACTCAACCCGTTCTTGCATGAGTTCGTCTCTTTCTCGTCGAAGTACCATTTCTTCAAGACGACGTAATGATCTAAGCCTCATGTTCAAGATGGCTTCAACTTGGATTTCGGTTAATTCACCTTCTTCACTTTTAGGAGACACATAGTCTTTCTCATCAAACGCGCGAGGATGATCTAAACTCCAGTCCTCTGCCATAAGAGCCATCTTTGGATCTTCGTCATATCGGATTATATCGATGACGCGATCTAGATTCAAAAATGCGATTATTAAACCTTCAAGTACTTCGAGACGCTTATCTATTTTTTCAAGTCTGTGCTTGGATCGTCTTAATAAAACTTCACGACGATGGTCTAAAAATGCCCTCAGCACCTCCTTCAAGCTACAAACTTTAGGGGTTACACCATCAATCAAGACGTTCATGTTAAGAGAAAAACGTATCTCTAAATCTGAATTCTTAAATAATAAGCCCATTAATACTTCTGCATCGATATTTTTTGATTTTGGTTCTAAAATTAGTCTGATATCGTCAGCACTTTCATCCCTAACATCAGCCAATATTGGTATTTTTTTTGTTTGTATTAACTCTGCTAATTTCTCTATTAATTTAGATTTTTGTACTTGATATGGGATTTCTGTGACGACGATTTGCCATTGTCCTCTTTCCAGTTTTTCAACTTCCCACTTAGCGCGTAATCTAAATGATCCTCTGCCAGTTTTGTAAGTTTCTGCAATAGACGCTGCATTTTCTACAATAACGCCTCCAGTGGGAAAATCCGGTCCAGGAACAAAATTAAGCAGAGTATCATCGCGCGCATCTGGTGTTTTGACTAGGTGCAAACATGCGTCACAAAGCTCTGAGATATTATGAGGAGGAATGTTGGTTGCCATTCCAACGGCGATCCCACTTGCTCCATTTGCGAGTAAGTTTGGGAATGAGGCCGGTAATACCACTGGTTCACTTAAAGTGCCATCATAATTTTCTCTAAAATCAACGGCATTTTCATCTAAACCTTCTAACAACGCTTCAGCAATTATTGTCATACGGGCTTCAGTGTATCTGCTGGCAGCAGGGTTATCTCCATCAATATTTCCAAAGTTACCTTGGCCATCAACTAACGGATATCTAACATTAAAATCTTGAGCCAATCTCGCCATGGCGTCATAGATTGCAGCATCACCATGTGGGTGGTAATTCCCCATTACATCGCCCGAAATTTTTGCAGATTTACGAAAACCTCCACTAGAGGCTAACTTAAGTTCACGCATCGCATAGAGAATTCGTCTATGCACGGGTTTTAGACCATCGCGGGCATCAGGCAGCGCTCTATGCATTATTGTTGACAGAGCGTAAGTTAAATAGCGATCACTGATTGCACGCCTCAAAGGCTCAGTTGAAATTTGGCCTATCTTGTAGTTATCATCTATTTCGCTCATAGATGTTGTGATATCTTGTGAAATTGGAGAGGTAAAGAAAACTATTGAGAAATTTTAATTTTAATTAGAAATTGAGTTTTTCTTATTCTCGTTAATTAGGTTGTTAAAGGAGCTTAAATAATTTGAAAAGTATTCTCATAACAGGCTGTTCTTCTGGTATAGGCTACGATGCAGCCTTTGGTTTAAGGGAAGCTGGCTGGAGGGTGTTTGCCAGTTGCCGTTCCAAGAAAGACTGTCATCGCCTTTCCAATTTGGGTTTTGAAACCGTACAACTTGATTACTCAAATACTAGCTCTATCAACTCTGCTGTTGACGAGGTGTTAGAAAAGTCCAACGGAACTTTAGGTGCTCTGTTCAATAATGGAGCATTTGCCTCTCCTGGTGCAGTTGAGGACCTTCCAACTGAAGCATTAAGGCAATTATTTGAAACTAATTTCTTTGGATATCATGAATTAACGAGAAGAGTTATTCCTATCATGAGGCGTCAAGGTTATGGTCGCATTGTAAACTGCTCCTCAGTTCTGGGATTGGTCACTGTGCCTTGGAGAGGTGCTTATAATGCATCCAAATTTGCTTTGGAGGGTTTGACACACACTCTGAGGATTGAAATGCGTGACTCACCTATAAAAATTATACTTATTGAGCCAGGCCCGATCACGTCAGATATTCGGAAAAATGCTATTCCACACTTTGAAAAGTGGATTGATTGGGAGAATTCAGTTCTTTCTGAAAAATATAAAAAAATATTTATTCCAAGATTATATAAAGAAGGTAAAAAAGATCGGTTTGAATTGCCTGCGAGTGCAGTTACAAAAAAATTGATACGGGCTTTAGAGTCAAAATCGCCAAAGGCGTGTTACTACGTTACCACGTCTACATATTTGGCAGCATTTTTGAAGAGAGCGTTGCCTACTAAATTTATGGATTGGGTACTTGCAAAAGCATAATTCGGATTAACTTTAAGTGATAAGTATACAAAGCAACCTCCATCAAATACTTTGATGTGATAATATCAGGAATTAAAATGGCATCTGACCCTTTATTTGTGCTAGTAATCCTTTCCATGGCTGTTGTTGCGATCGTTCTTTTGACGGGTATCGGTGGCTTTGGGCGAGGTGGGGAATTTAACAAAAAATATGCTAATAAAATAATGCGACTAAGGATAGTTGCGCAATTTATTGCTGTGATTTTAATACTGGCCTTTGTATATTTTAGCGGAGCTGGAAATTGATATGGTAATTTTAAATAAAATTTACACAAAAACTGGGGACAGTGGTGAAACAGCCTTGGGAAATGGAGCTAGGGTTGCAAAGTTTTCGCTGAGAGTAGAAGCATACGGCACAGTGGACGAACTGAATTCTCATGTCGGAGTTTCTCGATTGCATTCAGAAGGTAAAATGGATGAAGCTCTAATGGGTATTCAGAATGATCTCTTTGACTTAGGCGCTGATTTGTGCAGACCAAACTTTGAAAAGGATAAAGATGAGGAGTATCCACCTTTGCGGATTGTTCCTGCTCAGGTTAGTAGATTAGAAAATGAAATTGATCAAATGAACGAGGATTTGGAACCGCTTAAAAGCTTCATTTTACCTGGAGGCTCTACATTAGCTGCTCATTTACATGTATGTCGGACAGTGGCGAGACGTGCAGAACGATTAAGTTTTGAATTGGCTACGATGGAAGAGATTAACCCGAGTTCGATCAAATTTTTAAATCGACTTTCTGATTGGTTTTTTGTAGCTGCAAGACTTGCCAATAACAACGGATTGGATGATGTGCTGTGGGTTCCTGGCGCTAACAGATGATAATTGTTGTCAGAAAACCAAACTAGGCGGCGTTGAATTATCTTGGTGTGACGATTTTGACCTGTTTAACACTATTACAAAACTATAAATCTGACTAAACTTTCGATTACGAGTCGCCAAAGCGACTCTAAACACAGGAGTAACTGATTATGAAAGTCTTGGTGCCCGTAAAGCGTGTCATCGACTATAACGTAAAAGTTCGCGTGAAGGCGGACGGTAGTGGCGTTGACCTTGCCAACGTAAAAATGTCAATGAATCCATTTGATGAGATAGCCGTTGAGGAAGCAATAAGGCTAAAAGAAGCAGGTAAAGTCGATGAAGTAATTGTTGTGTCAATTGGTGTTGAGAAGTGCCAAGAAACACTGCGCACAGGTCTAGCTATGGGCGCTGATAGAGCTATTTTAGTTAAAGCTTCTGATGATGTGCACAACGACGTAGAACCATTGGCTGTGGCGAAGATACTGAAAGGTGTGGTTGATCAGGAAAATCCAGGTTTGGTGATATGTGGCAAACAGGCTATTGACAATGATCTTAATGCTACTGGGCAAATGCTATCTGCTTTAATGGGCTGGTCACAGGCTACTTTTGCTTCTGAGTTAAATATTGAGGGTGATGCTGCAATTGTAACTCGAGAAGTAGATGGCGGGTTACAAACTGTTAAGGTAACAATGCCAGCTGTAGTAACTGTTGATTTGCGTTTAAATGAGCCAAGATATGCTTCACTTCCTAACATTATGAAAGCGAAGAAAAAGCCTTTGGACATAAAATCAGCGGAGGATTATGGTGTTGATACTGGACCGCGTTTGGAAGTTGTTAAAACAGGTGAGCCTGAGGCAAGAGCGGCTGGTATAAAAGTTGGATCGGTTGATGAATTAGTTGGTAAATTAAAAGAAGTAGGGGCGGTTTAATGGCTGTTTTACTATTAGCAGAAATGAACGGGGCTGAGTTATCGCTGGATGCGACAGCAAAAGCTGTGAGTGCAGCTAAAACATTAGGAGACGTCACTGTGTTATGTGCCTCATCTGGTTGCAATGCAGCGGCAACTGAAGCCTCACAAATTGATGGTGTGTCTAAAGTACTGTGTGCCGATGATGAGGCCTATGGGAATGGTTTGGCAGAACCGATTTCCGATCTGGTTGTAGCACTTTCATCAGATTTTGAACATATAGTGGCTCCAGCCACAAATTCAGCAAAAAATATACTCCCCCGCGTCGCGGCTTTATTGGATGTTATGGTTATTACTGACTCAACAAATGTTGTTGATGGTAATACTTTTGAACGCCCTATTTACGCAGGAAATGCCATTCAAACGGTGAAGTCATCCGATAAAATTAAAGTAATCTCATTTAGAACTGCTAACTTTGAAGCGGCTGGGACTGGAGGCTCTGCATCCGTTGAGAAAATCCCTTCTACCGCAAATCCTGGCTTGTCATCTTGGGTAGAAGATAAAGTCCAAGAATCCGACCGTCCTGAACTGACGTCTGCTGGAATTGTTGTTTCAGGCGGACGAGGAGTTGGTTCTGAAGATGATTTTTCAATGATTGAAAAACTGGCTGACAAACTGGGAGCAGCAGTAGGAGCTTCACGCGCAGCTGTTGACAGTGGATATGCGCCAAACGATTGGCAAGTTGGTCAAACTGGCAAGGTGGTAGCGCCAGATCTTTATCTCGCTGTTGGTATATCGGGAGCAATTCAACACCTGGCGGGTATGAAAGACTCAAAAATTATTGTTGCTATAAATAAAGATGAAGAGGCACCAATATTCCAAGTTGCTGACTATGGATTGGTTGCTGACTTATTTGAAGCCGTTCCAGAATTAACGGAAAAATTATCTGATTAAAATTTATCTGGTAAAAAAAGGGGTGTTTAAATTTAACACCCCTTGATTATGGTTGGTTAAATTGTGTCTTACTCGATAATTTTGGAGACGACGCCTGAGCCGACTGTACGGCCACCTTCACGGATCGCGAAGCGTAGTTTCTCTTCCATTGCGATAGGAGCAATTAACTCAACA
>LUMI01000104.1_pt1 | contig 43706 bp, 50 predicted proteins | sample 729681 | NCBI WGS metagenome assembly LUMI01 (sample SAMN03860267, study PRJNA289734) | marine metagenome | biome: seawater column; feature: ocean; material: water; isolation source: Red Sea water column Station 34 - depth 10m | place: Saudi Arabia: Red Sea | collected 2011-10-15 | depth 10 m
GAACAATCTCGACGACCTGTCCGGAGAAGATCTCGGCAGCGCCTCCAAGGTGGAGGAGAGGAAGATCGGAGACTCAGACATGGTCTTCGTAGAAGGATGCCCCCAGGCGAAGAGCGTCTCGGTCCTGCTCAGGGGGGGAACGGAGCACGTGGTTGACGAGGTCAAGCGAGCATTCGAGGACGCCATCGGAGTCGTCGCAGTTGCCCACGAGGACGGCTCAGTTCTCACTGGTGGAGGGTCGGTCATCGCTGCACTGAGTCGTGACCTCAGATCGTACGCAGAGGGAATAGGAGGGAGGGAGCAGATGGCAATTGAGGCTTTCTCTAGCGCCCTCGAGGTCATTCCTCGGACTCTTGCGGAGAACGCTGGACTAGACCCAGTGAACACAATCATCGATTTGAGGAAGGCACATTCTGAGGGCAAGTCGACCCATGGGGTCAACGTGTACAAGGGGGGTGTCGTCGACATGGCCAAGGCCAAGGTGTACGAGCCAAGCCGAGTAGTCGAACAGGCCATCCAGAGCGCCTCAGAGACAGCAGTGATGATCCTTCGAATCGATGACGTGATTTCCAGCAAGGGGGCTGGCCCAATGCCCGAGGACTTCGAAGGAATGGACATGTGAGATGTCCGAAATTCGTAGCAAAACGCACTTCTCCAAATGCACATATTCAATAGTCGGATTATCGTCGAGTAGGACATACAGCCCAAGGCTGGAGATGATGATATGTCCGACTCTTCCCTGCTCATACTGTTCGGCTCAGAGTCAGGTAACGCAGAGGACTTGGCATCCATAGCCGAGAAGCAGGCGAAATCCCAGGGTCTTTCTCCCACGGTGAAGGGAATGGACGAGATAGAGATAGGGGACCTCGCCGGTTCGAAGAATGTCCTGATCTACTGCAGCACGTGGGGCGAAGGAGACATGCCCGACAACGCGATAGACCTCTGGGAAGCCGCAAATGGCGACTCCCCGCCCGACCTCGAAGGATGCAACTTCGCAGTCTGTGCGCTAGGGGACACCAGCTACGAGTTCTTCTGCCAGTCAGGAAAGGACTGGGACGCTTGGTTCGAAAAGCAGGGAGCAACCAGGGTAGTGGATCGCGTTGACTGCGACGTGGAATATGATGATCCAGCCGCAGAGTTCACCGCCAGCGCACTTTCGATTTTCGCTTCACTGGGAGGCGGGGCTCCAGCAGAATCCGATGCCGTGAACGAGTCCGACGCAGACGTGGCACCACCAGTGGAAGACTCCGCAGCAGAAGAGGGGGAATCCGTAGGCGATCTCGACGACCTTCTATCATCCGGTGACCGCTCCCTGGTTCTCCTGTTCGGATCCCAGTCAGGAAACTCCGAGGGACTCGCCAGCAAGATCGCCAAGGACGCCAAGGCATACGGCCTCGAGGGAGAGGTGCATGATATGGACGGCTTCGACTTCAACTCCCTTTCAAGCAAGAGGAGGGTCATGATCGTATGCTCCACTTGGGGCGAGGGCGAGCAGCCCGACAATGCAGAGGACCTGTGGCAGTTCTCGATTTCAGACTCCGCCTCTAGGATGGAAGGGGTGCACTTCGCAGTCCTAGCACTTGGGGACTCCAGCTACGAGTTCTTCTGCCAGTCAGGAAAGGAATGGGACGCCCAGTTCGAGAAACTAGGGGCCACTAGGGCCATCGACCGACTCGATTGCGATGTGGACTACGACGCACCTGCAGCAGAATGGCTGATGGACGCCCTGCCCACTCTAGCAGCGATCGACAGCACCGGACACTTCCACGAGGACATGGTGGACTCGATCAAGATGTACGCAAGCGGGGACTCACTAGGTGCCGAGGGTGAGGACGGCTTCTCGATGCCTAAAATCGCCATCGAGGCCATTCAGGTCGAGGCTACCATTTTCCGCTACGACCCCGAGACCTTCAGCACAGGCACGGACACCTGGCTCTGCTCCCTCTCGGCGAATATGTCAGTCCTCGAGGTTCTGAGGACCCTGAAGATGACACAGGACGGCTCTCTCACCTTCCGCGACGGAACTGCCGACGACCCCAACACCGCCATCTCTGTGAACGGAAGGCTGGTCCTACCGGGTTTGACAAGGCTGGACTCAGTTGCCCCCATGAGAGATGGGCAGGTCTCACTTAGGATCGAACCACTTCCGGGATTCGATGTCATTCGCGATTTGGCGATAGACCCCTGGTCTCTGGAGAGGAAGCGAGAATCGAGCGAGCCATGGATGGTAGCAGCGACAAGGGAGGGCGCACAAACTCCGCAGGGAGTTGTTGGCACCATGGAGCCCGGTGCTGCATCCAAGATTCACTCCATCAGGAACTTTTCCAGCCAGAACATCATCCACTCTAGCTCCGATGCGATCCCCCACGCCAACGGCTACCTTGGCCCAGCAGTCATCGCATCATCCTGGTCTCGCAGGAATGACCCCCGGACTTCCCCAACCAAGAGGAAGGCCATCGACGAAATGCTCTCCTCCCACAACGGAATCAAGGCCGAGACCGACTTCGCCCCTATCAGGCGCCAGTCATCCGTTCCCAGGCAGGTCTCGGACGCCCTCCTGGAGGCGAAGAACTCGGTTATCACCGACGAGGGCTTCAATGGCAAGCACGGCAAGCACGTTTGGTGGTACACCTGGTCTGTAAAGAGCAGCGGTCTGGTAAACGACACGGTGATCTACAGACAGGCACTAGGCCCCTTCGCCCTACTCGGAAACTTGTTCTCGGGAGTAACGGCCAGGATGGTCCTGGGCTTCACAAGAACCGGTGGAAACATGTTCAACGGCATGCTCGGGATGGTCGCCCCTCCTGCTGGGATAGGGAAGATGCCCAAGCAGTTCAATTCCTCAGTCGACAAACACCACGAGGTCGTGGCGATCTTCAACGAGATGGACGGAAGATTCTGATGCCGCTGAAGTATTCATACCACCCGGGGAATATAGCACACAGCAGCGCCACAGAGGTCAACCAGACGATGGTTCCGCTCGCTCGCTCCCTAGGTATCGACCTTCTACCGATGGAGGGGGCTACTAGTTGCGGAGCAGGGATAATCAGGCAGGCTAACGACATTCTCCAGATAACCCTGAACGCAAGGAACTTCGCAATTGCCGAGTCCCTCGGGGCCGACATTATCACCCCATGTGCCGCTACTGCCGGCAACCTGCATGAGGACCTTTCCCGACTGAGCGAAGAACCCCTCCTGATGAGGAAGACCCAGGAAGTGCTCCTGCGGACTACGGGGATGAAGTTCCACGGGGGCATCAAGGTAAATCACCTGCTTCACGTACTGGTGGACGAGATCGGACTGGACAAGGTAAGCCAGAAGGTCAGGAACCCAATCAACTTCCGGATAGCTGGATTCTACGGACCCAACATGCAGCAGGAGGGTGCCTGCGGAGAAGACGATGTCTACGATCCGCAGTACCTTGAGCAGCTCATCGAGGCCCTCGGAGGGGAACCGGTCCATTGGGAGAGCAGGACCCAGAGCGTGGGCGTGCCCGGTCTGTTCGCAGAGGAGGCCACGGTCCTCAGGCAAATCGCCTCTACAATCGACGATGCAAAGTCAGAGGGTGCGTCGATAATAGTCAGCGCCTGCACCCTGTCCCACACCGCCCTGGACGTCTACCAGGGGAAGGCTAGCAGGTCGACGGGGCTCTCGACCAACATACCCGTGATACACCTGACAGAACTCCTAGCATTCGCCTTTGGCCACTACAACGAAAGGCTCGCACAACTAAGGACCAGGATCGCTGTCATCGGCGACTAGAACTGGTCAAGACCGGTCTGACCCCTAGGTCGGAAACTCTCCGGGGGCAACTCCTCCTTGGGCTTCCTCCCAACCTCCGCAGGAGTCTCGTCCTTCTCAGAGAGCTCCCCCCTGTGCCTCTCTCTGGCCTCGAGCACGAAATCTGCAGCTGGCCCGGATACATCCCCGTTGGTCACCGAGAACCTGGAGAGGTTCGACAGGTCCCTGTGGGGGTTCCCGCTAAGCCCCCTGGAGACCCTCCTGGCAGCCTTGTGCATGAACTCCTCCTTCCTTCTCGCAGAGTCCTTGGCGCTCTCGTCCCTCGTTCCCTCTGCTATCAGGACGACTACCTCCCCACCACGCCTTCTGCCCGTCCTACCTCTCCTCTGGATGGTCCTTATCTCGCTCGATACAGGCTCGTAGAAAACTACCAGGTCCGCGCTCGGGATGTCCAAGCCCTCCTCCCCCACGGAAGTGGCGACCAATACGTTGGCGCCGCCTGACCTGAACTCCTCGAGCCTAGAAATCTGCTGCTTGGGGGTGAGCCCTCCCGATCCTGACCTACTCGACTGCCCAATGAACTGGATCGCGTTGATCCCCTCCAACCCATCTAGGGCCTTCTCCAGAGCCTCCACGGTGTCCCTGTAGTTCGCGAATACAATGATTCTTGACTCTGGATCGCGTTTAATTCTCTCCCTGGCCATGCGCCTCACTGCTCCGACCTTGGAGTGAATCTCATCCATATCCTGCAGCCTATCGGAAAGTGATCTCACTCTTGGGTCCCTCAGGAAGTCCTTTGCGGATTTGCTCCTCGAGTCCTCAGCCTCCATCCTGGATAGGAAGTATCGCGATGCGGCTACCCCCTGGCATAGTAGGTGATTGATTAGGTGGTGCAGCCTCATGGCAGTAGCAATCTGTGAAGACGACCTGTACCCACTAGGGTCTCCCCTTTGTATTGCAGCCTGGGCTCTATCCATTGCATTGGTGAGTCCTGCTTGGTTGATGGCTCCGGGCATCACGTACCTACCTGACCTCCTCTCCCTGTCCACTATCCCCTCCTGCCAGATTCTGAATGGCTCTACAAGGTCCCTGATTTCGGTTGGCACTGCAACCACCATCTCCTCCACCTCTAGCTCAGCCAGGAATTCTGCTAGCATCGGGTCTTCCCTGGTCCTAAGGTGAATCTTCTGTATCTCGAGCCTGCTGCAAATCTCGTGAACCTGCTCTTTCCTAGAGCCAGGACTCGCAGTGGTTGCTAGAATTAGCGGATTGTTTGACTGGGTGAGGTACATCTCCGCAACCTCTGCCATGGCGTGCTCCCCCGTGCAGTGATGCGCTTCGTCGACAACCAGAAGGCAGCAGTCCCGAAGAGAAAGAACCCCTTTCTCGACGTCGTTCCTGACTACCTGTGGCGTCGCGAAGACCAGCTTCGAACCACTCCACAGATCAGGCCTCTTTGATGCAGTCTGTTGGCCGCTCAGCACTATTGGATTCCACTCCTCTGTCTTGGATAAGACGGGGAGCGCATTTTCCAGATGCTGATTAGAGAGGGCGACGGTCGGGGCGATAACCAATGCCCAACCCCCGGCCCGCTCCATCCTTTCTACGATCGACATCCATGCTACTGCTGTCTTCCCGGCTGCAGTAGGTAGGATTAGTAGGGTAGAGCCAGCCATTGCGTCATCAACTGCTTTCAGCTGGTATGCACGGGCCTCTACCTTGTCAGAAACCAACCCCGGATGGCCTACATGAGGTGGCATGGACTCCGACCTCTGCAGTCAGGGTTCAAAATAGTTCCATTCTAGGTTTTCCCGGCCCACGTCCCGCAAGAGTGTCCGATTAGTGCCCCGATTCGTTCAAATAGGGTATGTTAGTCGCAAGGCCGCTCACTACGTGAGGTACCAGACACCAAAGGGCTCTGAATAACAACCCACAAACCGTCTCTGCAATCGCGGATTCGGTCCGGTGTCACGGTGCCTCCAGTACGTGGTAGGCCCGGTATTGGCCGCTTGCGGCCAAAATCGGTAATTTAGGAGGAAATGCAATGGCAGACCGATCCAAACCCCGCCGAGGTAGCATGGGCTATGGCCCTAGAAAGAGGACCGTAAGGCAATACCCCCGAATCACTTCATGGCCAGAAACTGATGCCTCTGAGGTCAGAGTTCAGGGCTTCGCGGGCTGGAAAGCAGGAATGACTCACATCCTGATGAGGGACACAAACCCGAAGTCGACCTCCGCAGGACAGGAAGTCAGGAAGGCCGTAACTGTCGTAGAGGCCCCACCCATGACCGTCCTTGCCGTCAGAGGCTACAGGATGACTCCTTACGGAAAGCAGACAGCTGGAGAGGTTTGGACTGACGTTTCAGAAGAATCTCCAACTAATCTTTTCCCTCGCCTAGCTAACCAGACACGAGGCGAGAGAGACGAGGAGCAAGGTAGGAAGCCCGCAAAGCGCGGCGGAAGAATCCCCAAGAGACCTTCCAAGCCAACAGAGGAAGCGGCGAACTCTCTCAGGGAACAGGACCTATCTGAGGTTAGGCTAATCGTCTGCACTCAGCCAGAATCTGTTCGGAGCGTCCCCTCGAAGACTCCTGAGATAATGGAGATGGGGCTAACTGGAGGGGACATCGAAGCCAAGTTGGAATGGGCACTAGAGCGCCTCGGAGGAGAGATAGGAATCGAAGACGTGTACGATGTCGGCCAGGAGGTCGACGTTGTGGGCGTGACAAAGGGCAAGGGGTGGCAGGGCTCGATCAAGAGGTTCGGCCTGAAGCTCCTCAGCCACAAGAACAGCAAGAGGAGGCGCCAGGGAGGAAACATGGGAGATTTCGGAACCGGGTACGTCAGGAAGACAATCAGGCAGGCAGGGCAGGTTGGATATCACAAGAGGACCGAACTGAACAAGAAGATCCTGAGAATATCCAATCCAGATGAGTCCGAGATAACCCCCGCGGGCGGCTTCCTAAACTACGGTGAGGTCACCAATCCTTACATGATCATCCAAGGGAGCCTTCCGGGGCCAGCCAAGAGACTAATCAGATTCAGAGACCCAACCCGCCCAAGGAAGATCCCAGGCGAGGTCGAGGTAACCTACGTCAGTACATCGAGCAAGCAGGGAGTGTGATATTTTGAAGACAAAGGCATACAATCTAGTTAACTCGGTAGAACAAGAAGAAATGGATGCCGGGCTTCTAGCAGAGACTTATTCTGTAGAGGCAAAGGATGGCAAGGCAGTCCAACTCCCAGACGCATTCACATCACAAATTCGAGAAGATCTAGTCCGATCAGCCGTTCTGGCGTCTAGAGCCAACAGGAGGCAGTCCTACGGTCACAGAGAGCACAGCGGGAAGCGTTCACCGCAGCCCGGTATGAAGCACTCGGTGGAATGGTGGGGCAAGGGAAGAGGAGTCTCCAGAATCATGAGGAAGGCAGGGCAGAAGACCGGTGCTCAGAACCCTCACACGCGAGGCGGAAGGAGGGCTCACGGGCCAAAGGTGGAGAAGGAGTGGTCACAGAAGATCAACTCCAGAGAGAAGAGGATAGCCCGCGACTCCGCAATTGCCGCATCATGCGACCCCGACACTGTATCGTCCAGAGGGCACAGGTTCGAAGAGGGAATCAGATTCCCCATCATCATCGACGATTACGTCGAATCCAGGGGGAAGTCGGATGAGAAGTACGACATCGAGTCAATCCCTAACCAGTACTCGACCAGAAAGTTCGTGGCTATGATGGAGGGACTCGGGCTCTCCTCGGACCTAGAACGCTCGAAGAGCGGAAGGACAATCAGGGCAGGCAAGGGCACAATGCGGGCCCGGAAATATCGCACTCCGAAGAGCATCCTACTGGTAGTCGCACAGAAAGGAGGGCTGGACAAAGGCGCTCGAAACCTACCCGGCGTCGACGTGGTCACGGCCAAGGACCTGTGCGCAGAGGATCTAGCCCCGGGAGGGGACATCGGAAGGCTGACAGTCTGGACAAAGTCGGCAGTAGAGGCACTGGAGTGATTCAAGATGGACCCATACGACGTAATTATCATGCCATGGATCACAGAGAAGACCCTGGACGCCAGGAGAATAGCCGATCCGGAGGGGGGATACATGGAGAACAACAACAGGATCGAGTTCATCGTTAGGAGGGAGGCCACCAAGAAGGACATCAAGGAGGCAATCGAGACCCTCCTCGAAGTCAAGGTGGCCAAGGTCAACGTCAGAATCAACAAGACAGGGAAGCATGCAAGCATTCGCCTGGCCGAAGGATACGATGCAGAGGAGGCTGCGCTCAAGCTAGGAGCGTTCTAGGGTGTGAAAATATGGGCAAGAGGACACGTTCACAGAGAAAGGGGTCGAGCCCCAAAAACCGCGTTTCGAGCCACAGGTTCCCCGCAGCCAACAGGCTTCCAAGGGTCAAAGGGGAGATCGCAGAGGTCGTGGACCTGGTCCACAGCCCCGCACACACCGCCCCACTGGCCAAGGTCAAGTTCGAGGATGGCCAGATCGCTCACTTGGCAGCCCCAGAGGGAATAGCCGTCGGACAGTCCGTAGCCTTCGGGGACAAGGTCTCCCTGAGGCCAGGAAACGTCACCACTCTCGCACAGATACCAGAGGGGACGCAGATCTGCAACGTTGAGTTGAGGCCAGGCGACGGAGGGAAAATTGCGAGATCCGGAGGCAACTCAGCAATGATTGACACCAGGATGGGGGACTACGTCAGAGTCCAGCTACCCAGCGGCCGCACGAAGGATCTACCTGCCAACTGCAGAGCCACAATCGGCGTCCTCGGAGGGCATGGAAGAACCGAGAAGCCCCTTCTCAAGGCAGGAGCCGCCCACCACAGGGCAAAGGCAAGAGGAAAGCTATACCCCACGGTCAGCGGAGTCGCGATGAACCCAGTAGACCACCCCCATGGAGGCGGGAACCACCAAGCAGTCCACGGGCCAAACTCAGTTGCTAGGAACGCACCACCAGGACAGAAGGTCGGTAACATAGCACCGAGAAGAACCGGTAGAGGCCGGTCGAAGAAGGAGTAGATATCATGGCAAGGAAGAGGAAGGTGTTCAGGTCGGCAAAGATGGCCAGGCGCCAGGCAAGGAAGAGGCGATCGAAGATTTCCGAGCGAAGGAAGAAGGAGTTCCTTTGGAGGGGCTACACCATTGAAGAGCTGAAGGAGATCCCGCTCTACCCCTGGGGGAACAGCTTCGAGCCAGAGAACGAGGACTACGACCCCGATGCACTATCAATCGCGACCCTGATGCCCTCCAGAGTAAAGAGAACCCTCGGTAGGGGGCTTACAGAGGAGTGCCAGAAGCTCGTAGAGAGGGTTAGGAACAGCAACGGCAAGACCGTGAAGACCCACTGCAGGGGGATGTACGTACTCCCTGAGATGGTAGGTTCCACTATCGGAGTCCACGACGGACAGAAATTCGTTAACCTGGAGATAATTCCGCCGATGATCGGCCACTCTCTGGGTGAATTTGCCAAGACTAGGAAGTCGGTTACGCACACCGGACCAGGTGTGGGTGCAACCCGATCTTCCCAGCACGTGGCGCTAAAGTGAGGTGAGAAAATGAGCAGGAGACAAGGAAGACCACAGAGCGGATACACCCAGCTACTGGAGGGGTCGAACCTAGTCACTGCAAGGGCTGTCAACCTGGACTGCCATCACAAGCACTGCTACCACATCGCCAAGGCAATCAGGGGGATGAACGCCGAGATAGCCAGGGACTACCTGGAAGACGTAGTCGCCAAGAAGAGGGCGATCCCGTATCAGCGCAGATCCCGCAAGGGCAGAGGAGGAAATACCATGGCAGGGCACAGAAAGGGCAAGATGGGCCCAGGTAAGTTCCCGAACAAGGCATCGAAGGAATTCATCAAGCTAATCAACAGCGCCATGGACAACGCCAGACAGAGATTCGACGACATCGACGCCGAGGACATGGTCATCACCCACGTTGCCGCCCACCGCGGCCAAGTAGCCACTAACATGAGGCCAAGAGCGAGGGGGAGGGCCACTCCAAGCAACCACTACCAAGTAAACCTGGAAATCTTCCTGGAGTACTTCGGCGATGAGGACGAAGAGATGGGAGAAGACGAGTTCTGAGGTGATTGCATGAAGGAGAATAACATCCACAAGATGATCAGAAGAAACGTGGACAGACAGCTCGTACGAGAGTACCTGCTCAAGGAGACGGAGAGGGCAGGCTACGGAGGCCTAACCTTCAACAGAACCCCAGAGGGGACCAAGGTTACCCTTCAAGCGGAGCAGGTCGGAAGGGTCATCGGCAGGAGAGGAAAGGTGATCCACGACCTGCAGCGCAGACTCCAAGAGGACTTCGACCTGGACAACCCGCAGCTCGAAGTGGAGGAGATCGAGGAATCCAGAACCAATGCACAGGTGATGGCAAGCAGACTAGCCAGCTCTCTCGAGAGGGGCTGGTTCTTCAGAAGAGCGGGCCACAGCACAGTCCAGAACATCATGGACGCGGGTGCAAGGGGGTGCATCGTAATCCTAAGCGGAAAGATTACCGGTGCAAGACACCGGGTCGAGAAGTTCCAAAAGGGGCACATCAAGTACTGCGGCGAGACAGCCCTGCAGTTCATGGACGTAGGATTCTCCACGGCAGTGAAGAAGCTCGGAACCATTGGGTGCACCGTCAGGATAATGAGGCCAGGGACAAAGCTGCCTCACGAGATAGCAATCCAGGAGAGAAGCGAATCAGGCCTACCCGACTTGGTCGAGGCTTCTGGATTCGTCCCTCTCGAACTAGAGGAGGCCCTGGAAAGGGCAGCAAGGGAGGAGGAATGACATGACTCACGTAAGCGCCAAGGAGATTGACGAGATGAATCAGGAGCAGCGCGAGACCACCCTGGAGGAACTCCGAGATGAGATGCTCCAACTCAGATCACAGCAGGCCCTCGGGGGATCAGCATCGAACTCAGGCGCTTACAAGCAGACTAGGAGGAGCATAGCAAGGCTCCTGACTAAGATGAACCAGGAAAAGGAGGAGTGATTTGGCAGGAATTTGCAACATGTGTGCGCTTCCAGATGACCTATGTATTTGTCAGGAGATAGCCAAAGAACAGCAGAAGGCGGTGATTTCAGTGGTAAGGAGGAGATACGGCAAGATGGTCACAATGGTGGAGGGCATAGAGGATACTGCGATCGACATCGGCCAGCTAGCGAAGATCCTCAAGGGTGCCTGCGCGAGCGGAGGGACCGTCAAGGGCAGGACAATCGAACTGCAGGGCGACCACAAGAAGAAGGCAGCTAAGGTACTCGAGCAGAACGGCTACCAGGTGGAGGTGCGCTAGATGACTCAGATGATCAACCTACCTTGGCTATCCCGGAACCTGGAGGTCATCGACTCAACGGACCCGACCCTAATCGGCATCTCCGGAGTGGTAATGGACGAGACCAAGAGAACCATCATCATCCAGACCAGCGACAACGAGATCACCATGGCCAAGGACACAATCCGCTTCACTATCGAAGACGAGGAAATCATCGGCTCCAAGGTCGGCCAGAGGCCAGAGGAAAGAATCGGCAAGAGATACAGGAGGTCCTGATATGAGAGACATAGGCGTAGACGTTAACAAGCCCGAAGGGGAGTGGGACGGAAGCAAGAACTGCCCGTTCTACGGAACGCTGAGGCTACGCGGGCAGATAATCTCGGGAGTGGTTTCCTCAGGGGGAATGCAGGACACCGTGGTAGTCGAGAGGCAGACTACAAGGTACATGAAGAAGTTCGAGAGATACCAGAAGAGGACGAGGCGCTATTCCGCGCACCTCCCCAGCTGCATCGGCGAGCTCAACCCCGGTGACACCGTCCGAATCATGGAATGCAGACCACTGTCCAAGACCGTGAAGTTCTGCGTCATCGAGAAGGGGGTCGGGCAATGAAGGGAATACCAGGGAGGGTGACCTCCGGCCTTCCCACGCAGGCTCGCCTGGAGTGCGTAGACAACACCGGCGCAAAGGTCGTACAACTGATCACCGTCCTCAAGAAGGGAGGAGTAGCCAGGAGATACCCCTCCGCCGGAGTGGGGGACATGATCCGGGTCACCGTGAGGAGAGGGACCCCCGAGACAAGGCGCCAGATATACACCGCCGTGGTAGTCAGGCAATCAAGGCCCTTCAGAAGGGTTGACGGGACTTGGGTCCAATTCGAGGACAACGCATGCGTCATCACCAACGACAGGGGCGACGTTCAGGGTTCCGACATCAAGGGACCTGTCAGCAGAGAAGCGGCCGAGAGATGGCCAAGGATAGCGGCTACGGCCAAACAGATTGTGTAGGTGAAAGAGATGGTTAGCAAGAAGGCAGGAAAGCAGAGAACGTCCCAGAGGGACGCACCCCTCCACGTGAAGAGGAAGAGAATGCGGGCTCGCCTGATCTCGGACGACCCGGATCTGAGGCAGGTACGCTCGGTCACAGTCAGGGTAGGGGACGAAGTGGAAGTCACCAGAGGCGACTTCAGCCACCCCAACAGCGTGAAAGCCGAATCCCGAGGAAAGAGACTTGGCCAGCCGAGGGGCAGGGCAGGGGTGAAGGCGAAGGTCGCGTCTGTCGACACAAAGAGCGGATTCATCTTCGTGGACGGGCTAACCCAGTCCACTGCCGACGGGAAGGAGGAAGCAGTCCCAGTCAACCCATCAAACGTCATCGTCACCAAGCTGTTCGAGGGCGACCCAGAGAGAATCAAGAGAATCGTTGACAGATCCACAGGAGGTGCCACAGAATGAGCAGAAGCCACCACAAGAGGCTAGGCATGCCAAGAACATGGCCACTCACCAGGAAGACAAACATCTGGGCACAGAAGCCCAACCCGAGCGGGCACCAACTCGAGATGTGCATGCCACTAGGAATAGTTCTCCGAGACGTCCTAGGAATCGCGCACAACATGAGGGAGGCGAAGAGGATCCTGCACTCCCGAATCGTGATGGTGGACGGCAGGATAGAGACTGACAGGGCACGAGGAGTCGGAATCATGGACGTACTGACCGTAGGGGACGAGAACTACCGATGCATACTCGACAAAAACGGGAAGCTACGATACAGGCCCATCGCTAAGAAGGCGGCTGGAAGCAAGATATGCCGCGTCATGGGCAAGACGACGGTGAAGGGGGGCAAGACCCAGGTGCACCTGCACGATGGCAGGAACATCCTCCTAGACGAGTCCCCGGACTACAAGACAGGCGACTCCCTAGTGATATCCCTGCCCGACCAGAAGGTCTCATCCCACTTGGAGATGAAGAAGGGGTCGACCGCATACCTCACCGGTGGAAGCCACATCGGCGAGATCGCCAAGATCAAGGATCAGGAGGTCAAGCGATCCTCAAAGCCAAACGAGACATCATTCGAAGACTTCGGAACAATCACCGACTACGTATTCGTTATCGGAAAGGAGTCAGACATACCCCAGGAGGCTGAGTCATGAGCGAGTCAGCGAACCCAATGCTATCGCCTGCGATAACCAAGGTTACCGTCAACATAGGCGTAGGGGAAGGGGGAAGGAGGCTCCAGCTGGCCGAAAAGGTTCTGGAGGTGCTTACAGGAATGACTCCATCGAGGACGCTTTCCACCAAGACCAACAGAGACCTCGGGACAAGGAAGGGCGCCCCCATCGGGTGCAAGGTGACTATCCGAGACGCGGACAAGGTACAGTCATTCCTAAAGGACGCATTCTGGGTAAGGGAGCACACCCTCCCCTCGTACAACTTCGACTCTTCGGGCAACCTCTCATTCGGGATTTCGGACTACACCGACTTCCCTGGCCAGAAGTACGACCCGGACATCGGGATATTCGGAATGGACGTGAACGTGGTCCTCGAGAGGCCAGGGCACCGAGTCTCCAGAAGGAGAAGGCGGAAGTCGAAGGTCCCCATGCCGCACAGAATCGGCAGAGAAGAGTCCAAGGCATGGTTCACCGAGAAGTTCGAACTGAAAATTGTGGAGGAGTAAGTAGTATGGCACGCGATCACGGAGAGAGGATTGGAAGGAGCCTGGGATGCAGGCGCTGCGGAAGGAAGAGGGGAATGATCCGCAGACACGGGCTTAGACTGTGCAGGCAGTGCTTCCGAGACGTGGCCCCGGATATAGGATTCAAGAAATACTCATGAGGTGATGAAAGATGCAGTTTGACCCATTGAATGATGCCTTCACGACGATATACAACGCAGAGACCGCTGGAAAGTACGAAGTCACGGTAAGCCCAGCCAGCAAGCTACTCGGGAGCATGCTCTCAATCATGCAGACCTCCGGATACCTGGGTGGATTCGAGAAACTCGAAGACGGCAGAGGCGGCTCCTACAAGGTCTCCCTGATAGGGGCGATCAACAGATGCGGAGTAATCAAGCCCAGACACTCGGTGAAGAGGTCCGACTTCGACAAGTGGGAGTCTAGGTACCTGCCAGCGAGGGACTTCGGCCTGCTGATTCTAACCACGAATCAGGGGATAATGGATCACTTCGAGGCTAAGAAAGAGAGGGTGGGCGGAAGACTGCTCGCATACGTGTTCTAGGAGGAAGAAGCATGCCAAGAGAAGCAAAGGTGTCCCACAGTATCGCACTCCCCGACGGGATGGCGGCCAGCATAGAGGGGAACACCGTGACACTCTCCAAGGAGGGAAACAACCTGTCCAGGGAATTCATACACAACAGGGTCTCAGTAAACCAGGCCGAAGACGGCCTGGAGGTTTTCTGCAGCCTACCAAGGAGATCGGAGAAGGCGATAGCGGGGACGTGGGCCGCCCACCTGAGGAACATGGTGAAGGGTCTCGAAGAGGGCTTCGAATACAGGCTGAAGGCGGTCTTCAGCCACTTCCCTATGACGCTCAAGGTGGATGGAAACAAGTTCACCATCACCAACATGCTCGGGGAGAAGGTCCCAAGGGTAGCCAAGCTCCCATGGACACCTTCAGAGGTCCAGGTCAAAATCGAGGGCAAGTCAGACATCATAGTCACTGGAGCAGACAGGGAGAAGGTAGGACAGTCCGCAGCCAACATCGAGAGGGCCTGCAAGGTCAAGAAGAGAGATCCACGCGTCTTCCAGGACGGGATCTACATTACATCCAAGGGGGCATGAAAATGGCATACGAAGATCTCACTGTACCGGAGCTGAAGGAACTGCTCAGGGAGCGCGGACTGCCTCTCTCGGGCAAGAAGGCAGACCTGATCGCCAGGCTCTCAGAGGCAGAGGAGCCCCAGGAGGCAGAGGAGCCCCAGGAGGCAGAGGAGCCCCAGGAAGACTCCGAGGAAGAGTTCGAAGAAGACGACTACGACGAGGAAGAGGGAGACTTCGAGGAATGGGACGACCTGCACACTGCGAGGCAGAAGCCAGTTCTAGACGACTCAACCAAGGAGGCACTCAAGAAGAGGTCCGAGCAGAAGAAGAAGCAGCCGAAGTTCCGAAGGCAGGAGTGGTTCAGGTACCGTCGGCTTTCGAAGACGGGATACCGGAAGCCCAAGGGAGACGACTCGAGCATGCGGAAGAACCGGAAGTACCGGTCACCGATGGCAAGAGTCGGCTACGGGAAGATCGCAGCCGCCAGAGGCCTACATCCCTCCGGATTCGAGGACGTCCTGGTCCACAACGCGGGCGAACTGGACGGCCTAGACCCGGAGACGCAGGCCGTCAGGATCGGCTCCAGCGTCGGCAACAGAAAGAGAACCAGGATTCACGAGAGGGCGGACGAGCTAGGGCTCAGAGTACTAAACCGCCGCCAGATAGATGGGAAGGGGGACTTCTGATGTTCATATCAAACCAGAAGAGAATGGCCGCTGCTATCTTCTCCAAGAAGGAGGGCAGGCCCGTAGGAATCCACAGAATATGGGTCAACCCCGACTACCTTAGCGAGGTAGCCGACGCCGTCCAGAAGGACGACGTCAGGATGCTCATAGAGGACGGCATAATCAAGGCCAAGCCAATCAAGGGAACCAGCCGCTCAAGAGCCAGAAAGTCCGCATTCCAGAAGTCCAAGGGAAGGAGGAAGGGCCAAGGTTCGAGAAGCGGCAGCGCCAACTCGAGAAGCCCACGCAAGCAGAGGTGGATGTCTAAGATCAGGGCCCAGAGGAGGACCCTCAAGGAACTAAGGGGCACGGGAGAGATAACTCCCTCGCAATACAGGCACTTCTACAGGAAGGCGAAGGGAGGCTCTTACCGATCCATCTCCCACCTGAAGAGCAACATAGGGACCGATGGGATAGAACTGGGGGGTGAAGAGTGATGGCAAAGGGCAAGAACCAGAGACTACGATTCAAGAGGAGGAGAAACGCCGAGACAGACTACCACAGGAGGTCAAGGATGCTGCGCAGCGGCATACCGAGAGCCGTCGTGAGAGTATCGAACACCCAGGTAACGTGCCAACTAGTCGGTTACGAGAAAGGCGGGGACAAGATCCTGGCATCGGTAACCGGAAAGTCCCTGGTGGACTCGTTCAAGTGGCCTGCAGACGCCTCAAGGAAGTCGGTCCCCGCGTGCTACCTGGCCGGGTTCGCAATGGCGACCTCGGCACTCTCAAAGGGACACTCCGAAGCCATTCTGGACATAGGCCTAGCAGCCTCCACGCCCGGAAACAGGGTTTACGCAGCACTCAGGGGGATGGCCGACGCAGGCATGGAAATACCTCACTCCGACACAGTCCTCCCAAGCGACGAGAGAGTCAACGGAGAGCACATAGGGGAGAACATTAGCAAGGCTGTAGCCGCAACCAAGAAGTCGATAGAGGGTGGTAAGTGATGACCGAGGAACCAAAAGTGGAAGAGGAAGATACGCAGATCGCACCCGGACTGGCTCTGGCCTTGGCCCCGCAAGACCAAGATGATGGCTTCCGAAGGCGCGGCCCAGACCCCCTCGCCGCTCTCAGGAGCTGGCAACCCAGGACCAGGCTGGGCAGGATGGTGATGAACGGCGAGATACTGACCTACGAGCAGGCCCTGGCGACCGGTTACCCAATCAGGGAGGTCGAGATAGTAGATGCGCTACTCCCGGAAATCGAGGACGACGTGCTCAGCGTGAACATGATACAGAGGATGACGGACTCCGGAAGGAGAGTCAGGTTCAATGTGCTCTGCGCGGTAGGGAACAAGGACGGCTACGTCGGCCTGTCCGTCTGCAAGGGCAAGGAAGTAGCCAGCACAATCCAGAAGGCGATCACCCAAGCAAAGCTCAACCTGGTCCCAGTCCTGAGAGGAAACGGCTCCTGGGAGTCCGCGGAGGGCCCTGGGAACAGCATCCCCTTCAAGTCAACAGGAAGGTCGGGTTCGACACGAGTCACACTTCTCCCCGCACCATCCGGTAAGGGACTTGTCATCGGGGACTACGGCAGAAGGGTACTGACCCTGGCAGGCGTCGAAGACGTATGGTCGAGGTCCTCGGGACAGACCAGGTCCACTATCAACTTCGCGAGGGCCACATACAACGCACTAGAGGAGCTAAGCAAGACCAAGGTCAGCGACCAGGTCGGAGAGAGGCTCCACATCACAGTAGGGAGGAGAAACGCATGAGCTACCTTGTAATCCGGGTCCGCAGCGATCGTGGCGTGACCAAGAAGATCAGGGACACGATGTCCATGCTTAACCTGACCAAGGTCAATCACGCCGTCCTCGTCCCCAAGACCCCCGCATACGAGGGGATGCTGCAGAAGGCCAAGGACTACGTCACTTGGGGGGAGGTCGACGCGGACACCATCGAGACACTCATCAACGAGAGGGGAAGGATGGCCGGAGACAAGCGGGTCACAGACGCAGAGGTCAAGTCCTGCAGCGACCACTCAACGGTCAAGGCCCTCTCAAAGGCAATCGCCTCCGGAGACGCGACGACCAAGGACGTAGAGGGCATGAAACCGGTCTTCAGACTCCACCCGCCGAGAGGGGCGAAGGGATGGGGCGGAATCAAGAGAGCCTACTCCGTCGGCGGAGCCCTGGGATTCAGAGGGGAAAACATAGGCGAGCTGGCGGCGAGGATGTACTGAGGGATTTTCATGGTTTCAAGGACTAACAAATTCAGAGGAAGGAGCCGGTACCACGGTCGCGGTAAGAAGGCAGGCAGAGGCGCAGGAAAGAGGGGAGGCAGAGGAAACGCCGGACTGAACAAGCACAAGGTCCTGACTCGCCTGAAGTACATGCCAGGCCACTGGGGGATGCACGGATTCAACCGCCACCCGGGGCTGAGGGTAGTCAACTCCTCGATCAACCTGGGACAGGTCGCAGAGATCGCGGAAGGCGACTCCATAGACCTGTCAGAGATGGGCTTCGACAAGCTCCTGGGCAGGGGAAGCATCGACAGGGCACTCACAATCAAGGTCGCAGAGGCCAGCGCAAAGGCGATTCAGAAGGTGGAGGCCGCAGGCGGCTCCATCGAGACAGGCGACGATGGTGAAGACTGGGGTGAGTGGGAAGAGGAGTAGCTTCTCCCTACGGAGGCTAGACTATGGTAAACAAAGGCCCGAACTGGTTCGGCGTCGTCGCCATGTGCGCGATATACTGGGGGGCACTGTACTACTGGGTACGGGACGAGCTCTCCGCAGGCGGAGACGACCAGAGCAGGGCCCTGATACTGCTAGCCACATCGATACCGTACGTCGCATTCGTAATGTGGGGGACGATGACGGACCTTCCGGAGCAGGTCTCTGAGATACCCGTCGTGGGGAAGTACGCCAAGGCCTACATATGGCTGGCAATAGTAATCTCATTCTCTTACTGGGGATGGGTCGACAAGGCAGCCTTCGGATTCCTCCTAGTGGGGGTGGTCCTGTTCGGCCTAGCCACAGGTCTGGCGCTCTCTTGCCTCCTGTACACGGGCGAAGGGGGAAGCAGGCTATACGGGCTCAAGAGACTGGTTGACGTCTACCCAAGCATCTCCAAGCCCGAGGGGCACGTCCGCTTCAACCAGAAGCTGTGGACCACGACCCTGGTCCTCATCATCTACTTCATGATGACCAACGTGATGATCTACGGGCTGTCCGACACAACCCTGGACGTCTTCTCGTCGTTCCGTGCGATAATGGCCGGAGCCTCCGGTTCAATCATGCACCTGGGGATAGGGCCCATCGTTACGGGCTCGATCATCATGCAGCTCTTCTCAGGGGCCAAGATAATCCAACTCGACCTGCAGGACTCGGCAGACAAGCAGCTGTACCAGGGAGTGCAGAAGATCCTGGTCCTGATAATGATCCCAATCGAGTCAATCCCACAGGTATACGGTTTCCTGGACCCATCGCCCTCTCTAATCCTCGACTACGGCGAGGGATGGGCAGGCGCGATCATCGTGTTCCAGCTGTTCCTGGGATCACTACTGGTGTTCCTGCTCGACGAGCTAGTCAGCAAGTGGGGGATAGGAAGCGGAATCTCCCTGTTCATCGCGGCGGGTGTTGCCCAATCGACGTTCGTCGGAACCCTGTCCCCACTGGCCACCATCGAGGGGCAGCCCCTGTCGTTCGAGAACCCGCCGTCCGGTACCCTACCGATGATATTCTACACGCTGAGGACTGCGAGCAACTCGCAGCTGGTTCAGGAGAACGGCTTCGAGATGATGCTCCTCGAGCATGCAAACCCCATAGTCGCACTCATCTCCTCGATCATAGTGTTCCTCGTGGTGGCCTACGCGGAGTCCAGCAAGCTGGAGCTACCGCTGACCCACGGGAAGGTAAGGGGCCACAGGGGGCAGTACCCGATTAGGCTGGTCTACGCGAGCAACATCCCGGTGATTCTGATGGCAGCCCTTCTGGCGAACGTGAACATGTTCACTCTGCTCTTCCACAGCCACCCCACCCTCTCCACTGTCCCGATTCTCGGGTCCAACGGGGCATGGAGCCAATCAGAGTGGTTCGGCTCCTACTACGAGGGGTCGACAACGCCCCACGACGGCTTCGCCTGGTACAGCTCCATGATAGGGGGGGTGAGCGACTGGCTGATTCCCCTGCTGAACCAGCAGGGCGACATCCACGGGCACTCCCTGTGGCAGATAATGATGCACGTTTTCGTCTACGTGTTCTTCATGACCGCCGGCTCTACGGTGTTCGCGAAGTTCTGGATAGAGACGACCAACATGGGGGCGAAGGACGTTGCGAAGCAGATCGAGAGGACGGGCATGCAGATACCCGGATTCAGGAAGAACCCGGTGGTCCTGGAGAGGATACTGGAGAGGTATATCCCCCCCGTGACGCTGTTCTCCGGTGCCTTCGTCGGACTCCTTGCAGCCGGTGCGGACCTGCTAGGGACGGTGGGGAACGCCACTGGAACCGGCCTCCTCCTGGCCGTCGGAATCATCCTCAGGACGTACGAGCAGATACAGAAGGAGCAGGCAATGGAGATGCATCCCGTCCTCCGAGAGTTCTTCGGAGCGGACTAGGGCACTGCAGGGAAGCGACCGCATCCCCCCTCGTCACGTTCTTATACGGCATGAAGGTCGGCGAGACGCTGCGTCGAGCTGGCGTTGGAGACCGAGCACCTAGTGCCATGACGTCTTCCATCAAGCATGACGCAGCCGAGGAAGTGCGGCCACGAGACTTTTCGTGGTTTAGGAGGTTAACCACAATTATGACTTGGCCCCCGATAGGGGGTGCAAGAGCAGGGTATTTCATGTAACGAAATGAAGTGCACCTGCGCCAATAACCAATAAGTGAAACTTGTGACAAACAGACTCTGATAGGATCAGTGATTCCGCTCACGCGAAATCCGGTTGATCCTGCCGGAGGCTACCGCTATTGGAGTTCGATTAAGCCATGCGAGTCGAGAGTCCTCGGGACTCGGCGTACCGCTCAGTAACACGTGGGTAACCTGCCCTATGCTGGGGAATAACCTCGGGAAACTGAGAATAATGCCCCATAGCCCACTACGCCTGGAACGGTGAGTGGGTCAAAGCCCCGGCGGCATAGGATGGGCCTGCGCCGTATCAGGTTGTAGGGGGTGTAAAGTACCCTCTAGCCATCAACGCGTACGGGTGTTGGGAGACATTGCCCGGAGATGGATTCTGAGACACGAATCCAGACCCTACGGGGTGCAGCAGGCGCGAAAACTTGGCAATGCGAGAAATCGTGACCAGGGAACTCCAAGTGCGTAGGGTAAGACCTACGCTTTTCTTGACTCTTCAAAGGTCTTGGAATAAGGGGTGGGTAAGGACGGTGCCAGCCGCCGCGGTAATACCGGCGCCTCAAGTGGTAGTCGCTTTTATTGGGCCTAAAACGTCCGTAGCCGGTCTGGTGCATTCGTGGGTAAATCAACCCGCTCAACGGGTTGAATTCTGCGAGCACGGCCAGACTTGGGACCGGGAGAGGTGTGGGGTACTCTCAGGGTAGGGGTAAAATCCTGTCATCCTGAGAGGACCACCTGTTGCGAAGGCGCCACACTAGAACGGATCCGACGGTCAGGGACGAAACCTAGGGGCACGAACCGGATTAGATACCCGGGTAGTCCTAGGTGTAAACGCTGTGGACTTGATGTTGGGGGCGCTCCGAGCGCTCTCAGTGTCGAAGCGAAGGTGATAAGTCCACTGCCTGGGGAGTACGGTCGCAAGGCTGAAACTTAAAGGAATTGGCGGGGGAGCACTGCAACCTGAGGATTGTGCGGTTTAATTGGATTCAACGCCGGAAAACTCACCATGGCCGACGGACAAATGAAAGCCAGTGTAACGAGCTTGCTGGATTGTTCGAGAGGTATTGCATGGCCGTCGTCAGTTCGTACCGCAAGGCGTTCTGTTAAGTCAGATAACGAACGAGACCCTCATCCCTATTTGCCAGCTGCGTCCCCGGACGCAACGCACTATAGGGAGACCGCTGTCGATAAGGCAGATGAAGGCGAGGGCAACGGTAGGTCAGTATGATCCGAATGCCATGGGCTACACGCGCAATACAAAGGACGGGACAATGGGCTGCAACTCCGAGAGGAAAGACGCTATCCCGAAACCCGTTCGTAGTTCGGATTGAGGGCTGTAACTCGCCCTCATGAAGCTGGATTAGGTAGTAATCGCGTCTCAATAGGGCGCGGTGAATATGCCCCTGCTCCTTGCACACACCGCCCGTCAAACCATCTTAGTTGGGGGTGGGTGAGGCTGCCTTAACCATGGGGTATTCGAGCCTGCCTTCGACAAGGAGGGTTAAGTCGTAACAAGGTATCTGTAGGGGAACCTGCAGATGGATCACCTCCTACGAAACTCGGAAAACCGGGGGTCGGGGCGGCCCTTGCCGCCCCGCCTCCCACCTAACCTCCAGATTCCTATTAACTCTGAAATAAGGATGTAATAAATAACTCTCAAACGGGCGTTTTACCCGCATTTGGGAGAAGGTATATACCTGCTACATCGCGTCAGAGGCCTCATGCAGCGATTACTCGCTACAACAATGATGCTGTTAATGATGACTGCAGCCCTAGCAGGCTGTGCGGGCGATGACGACTCTGGGTTCACCCAGGAAGACATCGACGCCGCGAGAGAGGAAGGCAGGGCCGCTGGAATTGCAGAGGCCACCACTCCTAGCACACTGGACGTAATCATGGAGCGCGGCTCCATGAAGTGCGGTGTGAAGGAGTCCCAGTACGGAATGGGATACCTGGACTCGGCCACTGGTGTGCGCTCGGGACTGGACATCTCCTACTGCCGTGCGGTGGCTGCAGCACTCGGACTGAACCCAGACACTGATGTTGAGTACATCCCAGCATCTGGATCGGACAGGTTCGAGAAGCTAGCTTCGGGCACCATCGACGTTCTGATCAGGACCACGACCTGGACAACCAGCCGTGACGCTGACCTGAACGCCGACTTCGCTGGAATGAACTTCTTCGACGGGCAGGGAATCCTGATCCGCGGCGACAGGTACGACGCCGCTACTGCAGGCAACTCGGCTGCTGGACTGAACGGCGCTAACATCTGCGTCGGAATCGGTACAACCACCGAGGGCAACATGCAGGACTGGTTCTCCTCCAGGTCGATCGACTTCACTTCAGTGCCTGTGGCTGACGCCGCTGAGGCAACCCAGAAGTTCAGAGACGGAGAGTGCGACGCATTCACCGGCGACATGTCCGCAATGGTTGCCAAGAAGTGGCAGCTGGACAACGACGACACCTGGACCGATGCACCCGCTGAGGGAATCTGGATCGCCCAGGAGCTAATGTCCAAGGAGCCTCTAGGAGCCGCTACCCGAGACTACGACTCAGACTTCAAGGACGTCGTGACATGGGTATGGTACGGAATGATCACCGCAGAGGAGAACCACGTTACCTCGGCCAACTACGCAGCAAAGGCTACTGAGGCCTGCGCTACCGTAGAGGGCGGCGGAACAGCCGACCCAGGCGTGTGCAGGCTACTGACCGAGAACCTAGGTCTAGGAACCGCAACCAACCCCCTAGCTGGGACCTGGATGCAGGCCGTCCTACAGGCCGCCGGTAACTACGGTGAGGCCTACGACGACGCCTTCTGCGCAGGTGACTACGATGGAGTCAGCGGATCTGACGCCATGAACGACTGCCTGATCTCCCGCGCTGGAACCCTGAACGCCCTCGTCTCAGAGGGTGGGATCCAGTACGCACCTGCAATGCGCTGATCGCATAAACGGTTAGACGGAGAAACGTAAGCCCCCGGGGGGGCAAAACTCCCCCGGGGGCCCACACTAACTCTAATAGTCGGAGACGAGCGTCGAAGGAACGATGGACGGCTCCCCTATTCGACGCTTCGTAGAAGACGGGGTCAAGGCTCCCGTCCGACGCTCCATCTCCCGGGCCTCCACGCCAGAGGGAGCGATCAGGGAAATCCTGACGATTGCCGCCTACCTGGCCTTGGTATACGGGTTCTGGCTGTACTCGAACAAGTTCCTGGGGTTGTCGGCCGAATACATCACATCGATGTCCCGATCCATCATGGTCAACGGGAACCAGGCGAACCTCTCGTTCTACCCCATGGACAAGCTCATGCTCTACTACGGGGGGACGATACTTCTCTGCTTCCTCCTGATACAGAACGAGTTCAGGGACATGGCGAAAGCCATCGGCCCTCGCTACCTCAGGGGGGAGGAGCAGGATGACTTCGACTGGTCCACGATTTCCACGTCGCTCTTCGCGATAGTCGCATACCTGGTCAGCTACAACCTGATGGTCAACGACGTCTTCGGATTCAAGCCCGGGACGCAGGTCCCGTTCTTCTTCCTCGGGGGGGCCCTCGTCGCGGGCGTCCTCCTCCTGCAGGACAACATCCACACGCTCCTCGGGTCCATCTACGGGGAGGTAAGAGGGGCGGACTTCGGCACGCTGCCTTCCCGGATGAAGTCCTCCTTGCTGAAGCCCGAGGGCTTCGGGATGCTGGTTTCCGTCCTCTCGATCATACTCTTCGCCAACTTCACGATCAACATGCCGATGTACCCGTTCATCACGAATGACATCCCAGCCTTCCTCTCTCTAGTCACTCTCGTCGTGGCCATCTCGTGGACGGTACTGCTGTCCCGGGAGGGCGCGAAGCCCTCCGTGCAGGCAAAGCGGACATCGGCCCTGGCCTTCTTCGTCATCTTCCCGTTCATCAGCTACCTGTTCCTCAGGCTCATCTTCCTACAGAATGACGGGACCAACGCAACGATGCTCAACAGGTGGGAGGTCAGGTTCGACTTCATGGACAAGGTGAACACGTTCAAGATAAATCCCTGGCCGATGGAGGCTGAGCCAAACCAGGACTCCAGGTGGGTCTTCCTCAAGGCAGCCATCATCAACTCCGGCAGAGTAACTCTCGTCAGCATCTTCCTCTGCACGGTCCTTGGAGTAATCGTGGGCGTGACGAGGCTGTCCGCGAACAAGCTGGCGCGCAGCTACCCTACTTCATCGACGAGTACAGCATCGGCGAGGTATCCAGGACGTCGACGGACGGGTGCGACGAGTGCATCACAAGCGAGGCCCTCGCATACGTCAGCAACGAGGGGACCTGGGTGGTCAACTTCGGCTCCTACCTCCATGTGATGGTGGGCGTGGCACTGCTCATGCTCGTCCGGGTGTGGCTTCGATTCCAGGACAGGGTCGAGCCACGCGAGCTATCGGCCCCGACAGGCATCGACCTGATCAGGAGGCCGTTCTCCCCCATGGGGTGGAGGGCAGAGCCCCTCGCCGCGGACGTCTTCCTCATCTTCTCGCTGTTCCTGTGCGTACTCACCGCCATGCCATTCCTTGCGACCGACGCGGTGGGTCCCAACCAGGCCCTGGGCCAGATAGCATCATCGTTCGTGCCCACGCTCGCAACCATAGCATTGGTCATCTACGCATTCTACGTCAACACCAATATCGACGACGAGGGGATGAACAACCTCGAGATAGACGACACAGACGCGGGACTCAGGAGGAGGTTCACCATCTGGGTGGGGGCCATATCCGTCGCACTTGCGATAGCCCTGGCCGGAGGGGTCTCCTGGCCCGAGTACAACACTGACGTCTACGAGCCGTTCGGCACCGTCGACCCACCCGGAAGCTGGGGCATAATGGAGGGCACGGGGTTCGAGATGACCCCAGCGTTCCTCGCCATGATGCTCGGGCTCACCCTGTTCACGACCTCCGTGGTCGCCGAGATAGTGAGGGGCAGCATACAGTCACTACCCCGGGGGCAGGTCGAGGCTGCCATATCCCTATCCCTGAACCCATTCCAGAGGCTCAGGCTTGTGATACTCCCGCAGGCCCTCAGGAGCATGATCCCGCTGCTTAACAACCAGTACATGAACGTCTGGAAGAACTCCAGCCTGGCTGTGGTGGTGGCTTACACAGACATATTCTACGTTATCCTGGTGATGATGAACAACGTGGGCAAGCTGGTGCCCCTGTTCCTCCTCCTGCTGGTCACATACCAAGCAGGTAGCCTGACCATATCGGCGATAATGAACTGGTACAACTCCAGAGTTACGAGCGTGAAGATATGATTGGTAGGGAGAATAGGGAGATGCCGGACTGGGCCCACTCGCTGCTCGAGTTCGAGGAGTCGATGGCGGGCAAGTCCTCCGCTAGGTGGGCCAAGACCAACGGCCTCGAGCTGACCGGCCTGGCCGTCCTGCTCTCGGCGACCCTGGCCCTCTTCGGAAGCGGCCCCTTCCCCAACGGACTGTTCGACATGGCATCCATCGCCATCGAGGGGGGGGAGGTCAACGGCCGCTTCCTGCCGCAGGCAAGCGCATTCAACTCCTACCTCTACGCAACCATCACCGCCGTATTCCTCTTCATCGCCTACTGGGTGACCATAGCCTCCCTGATGAAGTGGACGTTCGGGAAGGATCTGGGGGCCGCATTCCTCGGCCTCGCCACATCCTGGATCGCCCTCATCGCGATCCGTTACGTGAGCCACTTCGTACTGGTCGAGGCAGACTGGGAGGTCATATGGGCCAACAGGGTACTGGCACTCGCCGGCCCATCGATGACCAGCCAGATGACCCAGTCGCACGGGTCCGTGGTGGAGTGCATCAACACCTGCTACGGCATCAACCAGAACTTCAGGCTCTGGTGGATACTTTACGCCTCCTTCGCGGTCCTGGGGGCCGCATACGGGACGAACGGAGAGAAGCCGCTGAGATTCGCGCTGCCATTCGCCCTCGTGGCGGCCGCCTTCATGTACATCGCGTACAACCAGACCTCGATCAACTACCACCACGAGGGGCCCATGATGAGGCTGGCGATAGCCACCCTCCTCGCCTACCTCTGCTTCGGGGCCTCGTACTACTACTGCCTGACCAACGAGGAGTACAAGGCCAACCGGCTGAAGTCCAGGATCGCCATAGCAGGGGTCCTGACCTTCTTCTTCGCCCTCGTCATCATGAACCCGCCCGAATTCGTCAAGGACATCGCGGTGTTCCTCGGAGGCGAGCCCGCACAGGAGAGGCTAGACGACGTCGTCGCTGGGACCTACGTCCCCACGACTCTCGACAAGCTCGCGGGCGACGGCATCGAGGCGTCCCAGTGGGGAGGCCTCTTCGTGAACCTGATCATAGCAACCGCCGGAGGGGTCCTAGGATTCGGAATCGGCGTCGTCCTCGCATTCGGGCGCCAGAGCGACCAGCCCTTCTTCAGCGTCCCATCCATAGCCCTCATAGAGCTGGTCAGGTCCGGGCCGCTGATCTGCTGGCTGTACTTCGCCGTGTTCATGATGCCCGACCTCATGGACCCGTTCTTCAACGCGGAGGACATCGTACGCATGCTCCTGATGTTCGGGATATTCGGTGGCTGCTACATCGCCGAAGTCCTCAGGGGCGGTCTGCAGGCGGTGGACAGCGGCCAGAAGGAGGCCGCCGCGGCGCTCGGCCTGTCTCCCATGCAGACAAAGCTCCAGGTTGAGCTCCCCAACGCGGTCAGGACCACCCTGCCATCGATAGTGAGCGTCTTCATCGGCCTATGGAAGGACACCACGCTCCTGTTCATAGTCAACATCCTTGACTTCTTCAAGCTGTCAAAGGACATGCCGAACACCGACCTCAGGTTCCTGGGCTCGTTCCTGGAGCCCGTGTGGGTCAGCGCCCTGGTGTTCTGGGTTTTCGCATTCTACCTTTCGAGGGTCTCAATGAAGATAGAGAAGAACCTCGGACTGGTTAGAGAAGGAGGAGGAGAAGCAGCATGAGCACAGACAGCGACGAGATGATAATTGAAACAGAGGGCGTGAAGGTGAACTTCGGGGACTTCTGGGCACTGAAGGGCGTGGACATCAAGGTGAGGAAGGGCGAGATAATCGTCATCCTCGGCCCCTCGGGATCCGGCAAGTCGACTTACATCAGGACCCTGAACAGACTGCAGCCCCACAGCGCCGGCACAATCAAGATCGACGGGATAACAATCGACGACGACACGACCGTGTCCGACCTGAAGTACGTCAGGTCCGAGGTAGGATTCGTGTTCCAGCAGTTCAACCTCTTCCCCCATCTAACCATAATGGAAAACATAACCTTGGCACCGATGAAGGTCAAGGGGATGGCCAAGAGGGAGGCCGAGGACCTGGCAATGGAGCTGCTCGAGAGGGTGGGCATACCTGAGCAGGCCTACAAGTACCCGAGCGGGCTCTCCGGTGGCCAGCAGCAGAGGGTCGCAATCGCCAGGGCGCTCGCCATGGACCCCAAGATAATGCTCTTCGACGAGCCCACCTCAGCTCTCGACCCGGAGATGATCAAGGAGGTCCTAGAGGTGATGATCGACCTGGCCAAGCGGGACATCACGATGATCGTGGTCACCCACGAGATGGGCTTCGCCAAGGAGGTCGCCGACAGGTGCATCCTCTTCGACGAGGGCCACCTCATCGAGGAGAACACCCCGGAGGAGTTCTTCTCCAACCCCAAGCACGACAGGACCAAGCTGTTCCTGGAGCAGATACTCTAGGCGTCGGAGATAAACTGCGAGACTCCATCCAGTATCTCGCCCCTGAACGTCAGCAGCCGCAGGCTCGGGCCGTTGAGCCCGACGGTCAGCGTGGCGCCCCTGGTGAAGTGGGTCTCGTCCCACCCGTCGCTGACGACGTACCCCCTGTGCATGTCGCTGGTAATCACAGTGGGCTCGCTCACCCACTCCCAGTAGGAGCCGTCATCCGCCCTGTCCGAGCGCGGCAGGTCCCTGGCCACGTACAGGTAGTGGTCGTCTATCTCGCTGGGATCGAACCTTGTCCCCTCGATGTCAACCACGTGCCTGAACCAGGCACCCTGTCCGAGGAAGGTCGAGAAGAGGCATCCCGAGGAGTGCTGCATGGAGTCTATCCCTCCCCTCTGGATTCTGTACTTGGATGGCTGGTACTGGTGCGTGTTCGCCACCAGCAGGTCGTTGAGAGCGGGGTCGCATCGTATCACGTTCCCGCTGGTGGTCTCTATCTCCGCCTGCAGCCTTGGGAGGACGTTCACTATCGCACGGCCGTCTATGGCCGCCCTGACGTCCTCGGCGAAGGTGCTGGGATCGCTTCCCATGTAGAAGCCGTATGACCCCTCGTCGTCCTCGTCTCTGGGGTGGCTGTTGACGCCCATGACGGGGGTACTCCCGTCCACAGAGTGCGCGATCGAAGTCAGAGTGCCATCCCCTCCCAACACGATAACCAGATCTGGCTCCATGAAATCGGCTCTCCTCACGGTCTCCCTAGCGGTGTAGTCCACGTTCAGGGCCCTCTCGGACACTAGCGAGTCGAGGACCGAGCGAACCTCCTCGAGCGACCTGTCGTGGACCTCCTCGAAGTTCTTCTTGTACACCACCAGGATGTTGCTAACCATTACCGGCCCCCCCTCAACCATCCCTCGCTGTGCATCCCATATAGGGGCCACGCAAACCAACTAGCCGGGAAGGGGGCTTCAGGAACGCATATTTGGACTCCCTTCTGGCCATGCACGTGTACAGAGCATCGGCCTTGGTCCTGATACTTCTGGCATCTGCCCTGCCAGGGTGCATAGAGATGGAGAGGCCATGCCCGGAGGACACCTGCTTCCCGTTGACGAGCAGCGCTTTCAACTCGTATCTCGAGGAAGTCGGGGAGGTCGACGCCCTTGAGCTGGCATCCCAGTTCGACACATTAGCAGTATCCACCATCACTAGGTTCACGGAATCGGATGTCGATGGCGAGATGGTCTGGAGAATAGAGAAGGACGACTCCCTGAAGCTCAGGCAGGTAGCGAACAGGCTGACTCTGGGGGGCTCCCAGGTAGTAGATTACGAGATATGGGACGGTGGGAGGGACACCTTCACCAGAACTACTGGGGTGTGGATGGTCGGGAGGGACATGGAACCGAATTACGAGGACCCCTTCGTCGAGATTGCTAGGCTTGCTACTGAGAACCCAGAATCACGATGGCCCCCTTTCAGGTTCGACGTATCCCAGTTCTCGGGTATGTCATGGACCATAACTGGAGACGCCTTAGAATCATATCAGATTGCGAGGGCGACAAACGGCACACACGAAATTTACTTCGAGCTCCATGGACTAACTCCTCAGATAGTAGGCATAACGGTATATTCCGGGGGTTTGGAACAGCAGGACGTGACCTTCGGGATGTCCATCTCAACAGACTATTGGGAATCTGGACTCATGACCTACTACTACACGGAGTTCCTGGAAGGCGGCGGTTACCTACAGATGAACGGACTGAGCGAGTTCGCAAGGGCACCCGTACCATTCGTACCAGTGCCAAACTACCAGACCACGAGCGGCGGAACCTCCACGGTGGGAGGAATAGTCCCGAGCGAAATGACCCACGAGGCATCACTCTCAGAAATCGAGATGCACGTTTTCTCAGGGGGCTCCTCCGTGGCCACACTGCTGCTCAGCGAGGGCAACTCCAGCAACTCGACCGAGGGGGGCGAATGGTGGGACCTTTCATGGGGGGATAACAGCGGCCAAGGCCTTCTCTCCGAGGGCGACATCTACTCCGTATCCACCAACTCTGAGGCTTCCTTCGATATCCGGATATTTGACAGGTGGGCACGGGCATGGACCGATGGCCTCGAATAGCAGGTACCGCAAACTCACAATTATTAGTCCGGATGGTCACCCTTCGACATGCGCGTCTTCCACCTGTGGTTCGCCATGGCGGCACTGGCACTGGTATCCAGCTGTGCGTCGGCGGAGTCCTACAGTATATCCGGAACGGCGACGTACTCCAACTCGGTACCAGTTGAGATAGGCAAGATACAGGTTGAGTGCGAGGAGTTCGAGTACGACTGTCACACTTTCAGGGGCATGGAGACCACAACCGATAGGAAGGGCGAGTTCACGATAACCCTGGAGCTCGACGAGTCCTACGACGGCGCCGAGATATTCCTGGCCCTGAAGGGGGAGAGGTTCCCTCACACCATCGACTTGGAAGAATCCAGGAGCCCTCCATCCGGATCAGTAAACCAGGACATATCGCTGCAACAGGGCTCACCCCCCGCCCCCCTGTTCACCGGACTGGCATGCGGGGGCGCTGTGATAGCTATCGCATTCATCGCGGCACTGGACCGTAAGCCGGCTCCGACGATCAGCAGGGCCGAGCAGAGGACCACGGCGCTAGAAATCGTCTCGTGCCCCGTCTGCGGGGAGAAGACGGAGAGCTACCTGCTGATCCGGCACCTGATAGTAGATCACCAAGTAGACCCCAGCGAGGCGTCCGAGATAGCGGAGGGGGTCTCCTCAGAGGAGGAGTAGCTAGACCCACTCGTCGTTGGGCGCGGTTAGCTCGCTCTCCGCATCCCCCGTGTTCACCACTCCCTTGGGCTCCACGAGCATCACCTTGCACTCCGACTCCGCGCATGGCCTGTGCCTCACTCCCATGGGCACGACGTACATCTCGCCCTCATCCAGATCCACCGAAGAGCCATCGTCGAAGTCTATCCTCATGCTGCCCTCTATCACGATGAAGGCCTCGTCCGTGTCGGGATGCTCGTGCCAAACGAACTCCCCCTCTATCTTCACGAGCTTGAACTGGTAGTCGTTCATCTCAGCTATCACCTTCGGGGTCCAATGCTCGGAGAACTTGGATAGCTTCTCGCCAAAGTTGACCTTGGACATGCTCGCTCGCCCTTCGCAACGAGTAGGCGTATTCAACACCTAGGTCGCAGTTATTAGGGCGGTCCAGTCACACGAAACGTGGATACGGGACTGAGTGGCAAGGTGGTGCTCGTTACCGGCGGTGCCGGTGGCATCGGCCAGGCCATAAGCCGGCACTTCGCCAAGGAGGGTGCGCTCGTAGCGGTGCACTACCACACTTCCGAGGATGGGGCGGAAGAGCTGGCCTCGGAGATAGGCGGGCTGGCCGTCCATGCGGACCTGAGGGACCCGTCCCAATCCGAGGCCATGGTCTCCAGGGTAGTGTCCGAAATGGGGGGTCTTGACGTCTGCGTAGCGAACTCAGGGCTATACCCTCCCGAATCCAGGCCGATGTGGGAGATCGGAAGCGAGCGCTGGGAGTCCACAGTTATGTCGAACCTGAGCGTCACAGCAAACACCGCTAGGTCGTTCCTCTCCCACGCCTCCGGGCAGGGAACTGGCTCCCTAGTACTCGTAGGCTCTACCGCTGGCATCTACGGAGAGGCCGGACACTCCGACTACGCAGCTGCGAAGGGCGCCATCACGACCGGCCTCCTACTGTCCCTGAAGAACGAGGTCTCGCGGATCGGATCAGTCAGGGTCAACGCAGTCGCTCCCGGATGGACAATGACTCCAAAGAAGGCAGAATCGGGGCTGGACGAGGAGATAGCCGAGAGGGCGAAGTCGACTATGGCACTCAAGAAGCTGGCCACTCCGGAAGACGTTGCCAGCGCCATAGTGGTCCTCTCCTCCGACGAGGTATCGGGCCACATCACGGGCCAGGTCATCGAGGTCGCAGGCGGGATGGAAGGAAGGCTAGTCTGAATCCTTGGACCTAATCCTACGCCAAAGGTATGCTGCTATCGCCAGCAATGCGATTGCCCAGCCCGGGGTGATGATAAGCACCGCAACCGCAGCAGCAATCTCCGCTAGCATGGCGCCTCACCTAACTCAGGAACCTGACCCCGGTCAGCTCCTCGCTCACTTCCCAGAGCCTTCTCGCTGTCGACTCGTCCATCGCCTTCCGATTTATCCTCGCCCTCCCGGTAGCCCCCCTCATCTCAATTATCCCGGTTGGGCCCCAGTAAGGATGGTCCAGAGCACCCTCCTCCGTGGCAGCGTAGAGCGTGGCCTCCGCTCCTCTCTTGGCAGACATGGCCGCGAATACGTTCAGGAAACGCCAGAACAGAGAGTACCTCTGCAGGTCGGTTGCGGAATATCCAGGATGGCTGGCGATCGCAGAGACTCCCGAACCGGCTCTCTCGAGCCTCCTGCCTAGCTCGAGTGAGAAGGTCAGATTGGCTATCTTGCTCTGGGAGTAGAATCCCCACTTGTTGTACCTCTTACTATCCCCATGCAGGTCTTCGAAGTCTATGAAGCCGGGATTGTGTGCGATGCTGGAAACTGTCACCACGCGACTCCCCTCGGTCTTCTCCAGCATCGGCAGAAGCCTCCCGGTCAAGGCGAAGTGACCGAGGTGGTTAGTCCCGAACTGCAGCTCGAACCCGTCCTTAGTCCTGGACTTCGGGGGTATCATGACTCCCGCGTTGTTGATCAGAATGTCGAGGCCCCCCTCGGAAGGGAACCCGTCAGCGAACTCCTCTACGCTTGAGAGGTCCGCAAGGTCCAGCACCGAGACGGAGACCTCTGAGCCGGGGAACTCCTCGAGGATACTATCCCTTGCACCCTCTCCCTTGGAGGGGTCCCTGCATGCCATGATTACCGAGGCACCCTTGGATGCCAAGGCCCTGGCCATGTAGTACCCTATTCCGGTGTTGCTGCCGGTAACTACCGCGAGCTTGCCAGACTGGTCCCCCATCATGCCCTCGTCCCATCTCATCGAATCGGCATCGAGAGGGACTATTTTAGCAATAGTCAGCCAAGGAAAGTGTATACCTGAACGGAGATCATGATAGCTGCCACGACTAGGAACATCGGGCGAAGTAGCGAATAGCCGTACTTCAGGACATAACCCGGCGCTAGGTAGCCCCCGACCATGTTCGCCAGTGCGAACGGAATCGCGACCTCATAGTCGATAGACGCCGCCAATGCGAACATCGCCATTGAGCCTATGTTCCCCCCGAAATTTAGGATTCTACCGGTTGCAGCGGCCCTGTCCATTCCAAATCCTGCGCCCTTGACGTAGCCGGCCAAAAGCATGCTACCCGTCCCGGGCCCCAGGAATCCCTCGTAGAAGCCAAGCCCAGCACCCATCCCGACGGTAACGGGGATGACCCTCTCCTCCTTGATTTCCTCCTCTTTCCCGAACTGGGGATTGAACAGGACGTAGAAGAACAGTGCCGAGAGTACCAGTACCACAATCCCTAGCAGCATATCTGCATCTATCGAGAGCACAACCAGAGTCCCTGCCACCGAGAAGACGATCATCAGAACCCAGCCGATGAAGGCCGCCTTCCTAGGCACGATTTCGCTCTGGAGGTATTTGGCGCTCGCAATTGCCGCTGCTGCCGCCGATGCAAGCTTGTTGGTGCCAAGAGCGACATGGGGTGGGAGGCCAGCGCTGAGCATGGCGGGGAGCCTGAGCAAACCACCCCCTCCGACAGCACTGTCAACGAACCCAGCGAACACCCCCACCAGCATCAGGAGGAGGAAAACCTCGGTCTCCACGAGCCTATCCCGAGAGCCCGGGATATCACATTTGGGACTCTTGCTACACTCGCAAGATAGGTCCTCCGGACAACGGGTTCTCGTCAAACTTGATGCCCCGCGGCTCGTGGCAAAGGCGTGGCAAACCCCAGGATAGTAGCAGAGGAGGATGGCTTCCTGATAGAAATCCTGTCCTTGCTACACCCAGAGGCGAAGCGTAACTCCCTCAGGAGGATGATAGACCACGGCCGTGTCACTGTCGACGGAAGGAAGGCTTCCAGAGCCAAGCAGGAGGTATCAGCCGGGTCGGCGGTTGAGACGCTGTCGCGTACCGAGGTAGAGGGGCCATCAAAGAAGGGGGGGATCCCAGAGCCCGATGTCCTGTACGACGACAAGCACCTGATGGTCGTGAACAAGCCTGCCGGCCTCCTCTCGGTGGCGACTCCCAGGGGCGAGCCTGACACGATGTTCGACAGAGCTCTCAGATGGGTATCCAAGACGCAGGCCAAGAGGGTGCATCTGGTACACCGTCTCGACAGGGAGACGTCGGGCTGCCTTATCCTGGCCAAGTCCCCCGAGGTAAGGGATTTCCTGCAGAGTCAGTTCAAGGGCCGCACGGTGGAGAGGATATACCACGCCGTGGTATTCGGGGGCCCACCCTCATCGTCAGGCATCTCGACATCGAGGGTGAAGGAGGCCAGGGACAAGAGAGTCCGACTGGTCCAGAAGGGGGAGAGGGGCGGCAAGGAGGCGATAACCAACTGGGAGGTGCAGGAGAGAGGCCCTATCCACACCCTCGTCAGGATCAAGATTGACACCGGGAGACGGGCTCAGATAAGGCTGCACATGAGTGAACTGGGATGCCCGGTGTCCGGGGACACGAGGTACGGCAGGGGGAAGGCGAGCGTCAATAGGCTCTGCCTTCATGCCACTTCACTCGGGTTCGATCACCCCTACGGAGGCCGCATGACAGTAGAGAGCGCCATACCGTCCAATCTGGTGTCGGAGCTTAGGCGCAAGTCACTCTGATGACTATTCCATCATCTTGTCGATCTCTTGTGAGAACAGTATCAGGGTAGGGGCCCAGAGTCCCACGAAGATTCCCAATTCTGTGTCTCCACCATCGCCGTGCATGAAGTATATGTATACCGATGCCACGATGGATACTGCGCTTGCTGCTAGTCCCATTTTTGCTATTTGTCCTGCCATTCTATCACCGTGCTCCCCGAGGAGCAAAAAACCTACTTGAACGTTTTCTAGAGGGCAACGGGACGAAGGCGATTTCCTCGTAGAGTCCCGTTTTTCGGCTACATCAGCCACGATGTCAGATGCGGGGCGACGTCTTTCGATCTCGTCACCACCCCCATGTGCCCTCCCGGGACCTCTACGATGCGGGAATCGGGAAGTGCGGCGGAGGCGATACTGCAGGCCTCGAACTGGTGAGGGGGTGTGTCCGCGCTCATCGTAATCAGAATTGGGTGCGAGATGCCCCCATAGTACTCGGGCGGGGTCCTGTCATAGCACAACAGCCTCACCTCGCTGAGTATCTTTGGCTGAAGCTCTCTCCATGCATCCTTCCTGTGATCGGGCATCGAGTCCCATGCCCCCGGGGCGTTCCAGTAATCGACGAAGTCCCTGAGGAATTCCTCTGGCTCGAGACCCTCCGTGAAGAATGTCTCAACCACCTCGCCGAACTCGTTCTTCAAATCGTCACGCTCGGTGTGCTGGAGACACCCCCAGACTATCGGCTCATGGAAAGCCATCCTCCTGATCCTTTTCGGGTGCGCCTTGGCCAAATTCAGAGCGATGAAACCCCCGTAGGAATGGCCAATGATGTCTACAGGCCCGTCCTCAGCCAGCAGAAGCGCTTCGGACGCGCGGTAGTCCATCCAGGAGTCTATCTCGCCCTCTCCCTTCCAACCATCCGTTCCGGGATAGCAGAGGTAGTGGGGGCAGAGGACCCTCCTCCCCTCCAAGTGTGGGATGAGTCCCTTCCACTGCTTGGAATCCAATCCAGTGCTGCAGAGAAGCAGAACCGTGGGCCCTTCGCCGTCTACTTCCATGTACTGGAATGAGTGTCCGCCGGCCTCCACTATGGGCATGCCCCTCTCCCAACAAATGACGGTAATATATCCAATGCACAGAAGGCAGAATTATTGGAACCATCCTCCAGCCTCGGCACGAGTACCATGGATAGGGGACCGCGCCTGTTCACCCCGGTCCTCGTCGTGGGATGTATCATCGTCTTGGTGGGCTTCGCAATCCGAGCCTCGTTCGGAGTCTTCCAGATACCCATCCAGGACGAGTTCGGGTGGCCTAGGGCCGAGTTCAGCCTTGCCATAGCGATACAGAACCTAGCATGGGGCTTCGGAGCCCCAATCTTCGGGGCCTTCGCGGAGAAGATCGGAGACAGGAAGGCGATCGTACTCGGGGCAGTCCTATACTCGCTGGGCCTTGTCCTCACCACGGGAGCCACATCGCCTCTAGCCATCCAGTTCTGGGGGGTTCTCGTCGGGTTCGGGATTGCCGGGACCGGCTTCGGGGTCATACTGGCTGTCGTGGGACGTGCGAGCGCCCCCGAGCACAGGGCCATGAGCCTGGCCATAGCCACTGCCTCCGGTTCCGCCGGGCAGATAGTGGGGCCAACGGTCGCCGTGTTCCTGCTGGAGAGGATGCCATGGCAGTCCGTGTTCCTGGTGTTCGCGGCCTCCATTCTGGTCGTCCTCGTCCTGCTCCCGTTCATGCGAGCCCCCGAGGCCGCTGCCAAGGAGGAGATGGAGGAGGGCCTCGGCGAGATACTCCGCATCGCACTCAAGGACCCGTCCTACATGATGATCTTCGTCGGCTTCTTCTCGTGCGGCTACCAACTGGCGTTCATCACCGCGCACTTCCCAGCCCTGATCACCGAGATGAGCGCCCCCATCGACCCGACGGGTTGGTGCGGGGACCTCGGGATAGAGACCACCGCTGCTCTCGGGGGCCTGGCCATCTCCGTTATCGGGGCTGCCAACATCGTGGGGACCCTGCTGGCCGGATGGGCAGGCAAGCGGTTCGGGAAGAAGTGGCTCCTCTCAGGCATCTACGCCGGTCGCTCCGTGGCGGCGGCATGGTTCATCCTAACTCCCATCACCGCGAACACCGTCATGATATTCTCCGCCGCGATGGGCTTCCTCTGGCTTGCCACCGTCCCCCTCACCAGCGGCCTGGTCGCACACATATACGGGATGAGGTACATGGCCACCCTTTACGGGATCGTGTTCTTCTCCCACCAGCTAGGAAGCTTCGTCGGGGTCTACCTGGGAGGGGTCCTCTACGACGCCTACGGGAGCTACACCACAGTCTGGTGGGTGGGCATAGCGGTAGGGGTCTTCTCGTCCCTGGTTCACCTGCCCGTCAAGGAGGAGTCCAGGAGGCTGGATAATAGCCCGGGGTCACGCCCGGCTCCTCTCTGACAGGATTATCTCAGACGGGGCGATCCTCTCTGCCCCGAAACTGTTCACGCTGGTCTCGCTCGGGTAACCTACGCAAATCCCGCATAGAAGCGAATAGTTCTTGCTCACCTCGAACTCCTTCCTTACCGCGTCCTCCCAGACTGCGACGGAGCCCTGGGCGCAGGTCCCCAGCCCCTTCGAGTGGGCAGAGAGCATCAGGTTCTGCATGAACAGCCCGGCATCGGAGGCGGCGAACTTGCCCAGGCTCTTATGCGTGAACAGGAACAGCTCCACCGGGGCTCCGAAGAACTCGTAATTCCTGGCCCAGAAGCTGTCCCTGGACTCCTTGTCGTCCCTGTCTATCCCCATGTGGGTGAATAGCTCCTTGCCGACCCTCTGCGATCTCGGCAGCAGGTCCTTGTGGTACTTCTTGATGACCAGCCAGTTGCTGGTTGGGAGCCCCCTCCAACGAACCAGGGCCTTCAGCTTCCCCAGAAGGCCCTCGCCCTGCCCCGTCTTGACCATCTCGAAGCGCCTCAGGAACTCGGCCGACAGGCGATCCCTGACATCCCCCTTCGCCACTGCCACGACGAAAGGACGGGTGTTGCTCCAGCTCGGAGATGTAAGGCCCGCAGCGATGATTTCCTCGATCGCCTCATCCGGGACGGGCGTAGGGAGGAAGTCCCGAGTGGATCTTCGAGAGGCGGCGAAGGAGCCGAAGCCCCCGACATCGAACTCCGTGGCCACGACTCAACTGGATGGCGTTGATATTTCATATGTTTTCTAGAGTCAAACCCACGAACTCGCATGATAAAGTACCCATTCCCAGGGTTGGGTGGCATGGGCGAAAAATCCGCAGTCGAACTGTTCAGCTCCTGGGCCGAGATGGGGAAGGACGAGGGGATGGAAACAGGCCACTCGCCCAGTGTCGATTTCATGATCTCGAAGGCGGTCCCGAAACTGAGTGACGGGTTCTCCGCGATCGATGTCGGATGCGGCAACGGTTGGGCTGTAAGGAGGCTGAGCTCTCATGAGGGATGCAAGGGATGCGCCGGGGTGGATGGCTCGGAATCCATGATCGAGAAGGCCAGGGGGATAGACCCCGATGGGAACTACACGTGCCAGAGGCTACCCGATTGGCAACCCGAGAGCAAAGTTGACCTGGTCATCAGTATGGAATTCATGTACTACTTGGAGGACCCCCTGGGCTTCCTATCGGACCTGAACCGCCACTGGCTGAAGGAAGGCGGCATCATCGCGATCGGAATCGACCACTACGTCGAGAACCCTGTCAGCATTTCGTGGCCCGACTCCCTCGAGGTCCCGATGGCCACAATGACGATACAGGAGTGGCTCGATGGTTTGGAGGATGCTGGCTTCAGGGAGGTCGAGCACCACCAGACCGGAGCCAGAGAGGGCTGGGCGGGGACGCTGGTCCTCGTGGGCAGGAAGTAGGCGGTGCTTGGATGGCGGACATAAACCTCCATCCTGGTGACAAGGTGATGTCAGGTCTAGAGGTGGCGAAGGGCGGGGGTTCCTTCGTAGTCGGACTGTTGATCTTCGAAGTTATGTTCTACGCCATGTACCTGGAGGGGGAGGTGATTCCCGCCTTCCTGTGCGGAGTCCCCATGGGCCTGATGATGGTGGCGATTGCCTCCCAGTGCGTGATGCACTTCCTGGGATTGGGGAAGATGGTCATGAACGAGGGAACGATGGTCTTCAGAACACCTCGCTCTGGAAAGAAGAGGGGCAAGGGCATCCTCGCTCCACTCGAGAGGATCATCCTGGCACCCATGTCCAGGTTGATAATGCGCGGCATGGACAAGGACGGCGACGGCAGGATCTCATTCGATGAGATGCTTGAAGAGATGGCGGGCGACAGCAAGGAAGAGATAATGGAGATGCAGGAGCTCTTCGAGAAGCACGACGAGGACGGCGACGGATACCTCACCCTGAAGGAGGCTCATCAGGGAGTCCGGGGACGAGACATGGGCGGAGAAGGAAGCCAACTGGTGGTCGAAAGAGGATAACTAGCGCCCCAACAGGGAATCCGTGCTTCTCCGCCACTCCTCATACTAAATAGGGCAGGTAGGCGCGCTCCGAGAGAGGCTAATCTTGGTTCGATTTACAGATTTGGGGGTCGAGCCGACTTTGGCTGACGTCCTGCGTGACGGAGGCATAGAGGAGCCCTTCGAGGTCCAGACGAAAACGATCCCGGGGGCCCTGGAGGGAAGGGACGTCTGCTGCAGGGCTCCGACGGGCTCAGGGAAGACGCTCGCGTTCGGGATCCCGCTGGTCACGATGTCGCCCAAGGCCGAGCCGAAGAGGCCCACGTCACTCATCCTGACCCCCACCAGGGAACTGGCGGAGCAGATCAGGGGGGTCCTGAGGCCACTGGCCGACTCGATAGGACTCCGGACAGCATCCGTCTACGGAGGGACCCCGTACAAGGGGCAGTACAGGAGGCTCAACAAGGGGGTGGAGATCCTGGTGGCCTGCCCTGGCAGGCTGATCGACCTGCTCGAGAGGGGGGCGCTGCGCCTCGACGACGTCGGCATAGTCGTCCTCGACGAGGCCGACAGGATGGCGGACATGGGGTTCATGCGACCCGTTCGCTCCATCCTGGACAAGTGCAAGCAGGACAGGCAGACGATACTGTTCAGCGCGACCCTCGACGAGGAAGTTTCCGAGATCGTCGAGTCGTACCAGCATGACCCGCTCAGAGTCGGGATAGGGCCCGAGGAGGTGAGCATGGACAGCATGCAGCACTTCTTCTGGAAGATCAACTCCAGGGGCAAGGCCGAGCTGGCCTCGTACATCGCGGAGAAGTGCGGGCGCAGCATCATCTTCTGCCGGACCAGGGCAGGGGTCAACAGGCTCGGCGACGAGATGAGCGAGATGGACCTCTCGTTCACCACCCTCCACGGCGGCATGAAGCAGAAGCAGCGTGACAGGTCGATGCACAAGTTCAGCGCGGGGCAGGCCAGGGTCATGATAGCCACCGACGTGGCATCGAGGGGGATAGACGTGGACGACGTCAACTGCGTGATACACTTCGACCCGCCCGATGACGGCAAGGCGTACAAGCACAGGAGCGGGAGGACTGCCAGGGCAGGCTCCACCGGAACCGTCGTCTCACTGGTCCTGAGGTCCCAGAACAGGCAGTACAAGCGGATCCAGGAGGAGGTGGGGATAAGGTGCAAGATGACCGAGCCGGAGCCGGAGGCCCTCGAGGAGAGGGAGTTCGTCCGGGCCCCCTCGGAGAAGGCTAAGTTCCGCGGCAAGACCAGGAAGGGCCAGAGCAACAAGAAGAGGGCACGCAGGTCCAGGAAGAGCTCCACGTACAGGTCGTCCAAGCAGGGTTCGAACCGCAGGAACGGGAGAAGGAAGGGCAGGGGGAAGAGGAACAACCGATCCCGCGGCGGTCCCAAGAGGGCCAAGCCCAGGAACTAGAGACGAGAACCACTCGGTGTGCAGTTTTTACACCGCATTTCCGGCCGAGAGACATGACCAGACTCAAGAAAGGCGACCCCGCACCCGACATCTCACTGCCTGCCATCGACGGCTCCACCTTCGAGATGTCCTCCATGAAGGGCCGTAGGGTCATCCTGACCTTCTTCCGGTTCTCCTCGTGCCCCTTCTGCAACATCAGGATCAACCGGATAATGAGGAGGTGGGACGAGTTCCCGGATGACGCGGTCATGGTAGGGGTCTTCGACGCGGAGGTGTCGGACCTCGCCAAGAGGATGGCCAAGCACCAGCCCAAGTTCACGATAGTAGCCGACGAGAGCTACCAGACCTTCCTGCAGAACGGCGTCTCCAAGTCCGTGGCCGGGCTCATGCTGGCCCCCCTGAGGGCACCGCTGACGACGCTCGAGGCCATGCTGCGCGGGTACGTCCCGATGACGATGTCGATGTCGAAGCTCTCCACCATGCCGGTGGACGTGCTGATCGACGAGGATGGCAAGGTGGTCGAGGCCCACTACTGCAGGGACACAGTGGACCACCTTCCCATCGACAGGCTGGTCTCCTTCGCGAATGGGGACTAGGGCGCTGACGACCCGGACGAATAGATGAAGTGCCCATCCGCCGACCCCGCGCCATGGAGAAGAGAGTCTTCGTGAAGTTCGTATCAGAACCGAGAAATGACACGCTGAAATCGATAGTCGGCCTTGCCTGCGCGGCACAGGCCGTAGCGGACGGGCACCGGGTGAGCGTGTTCTTCGCCGCGGCAGGCACGCGCCTGCTGGATCCCGGCTACATAGAGGAGCTGGACGCCGAGATGGGCCCGGACTCGAAGGCGGTGTCCGGATTCATGGAGTCGCTGATATCCTCCGCGACGCTGTACTGCTCGTTCGCCTCGGTCAAGGCGACCCTGGGCCACAGCGAGGGCGACGGGGCCCTCGTCGTCCCCGATGACCAGATAGAGTGGAGCGGGCCGCCAGGCGTGATCGCCCTGGCCACGGACTCGGACGTGCAACTGACGTACTGAGTCCCTCACGCCACTGCGGGCGTAGGCATCCGCCGAACAACCATTTATGTCTGGCATGACGATGCCTAGACCATGAACAAGGCAGTCCTCGCACTGGTTGCGATACTCGTCCTACCCGGTTGCGTGACGGAGGACAACGTCGTCGACCTGGGCGAGTCGCAGGGGGATGAAGGCGAGCTCCAGGGTCTGAACATAGTGGCCCAGACCCTCGGCAGGGACGTCGACGTGGCCCCCACCTACGACCTCCTGGGCGAGTCGGGCAACAACAGCACGCTGATCCTCTGGGCAGCGGCCGGCTGCAAGGGCTGCCACCAGTGGACCCAGATGATCAGGGAGTGCGTTGACAACGGCACCATCCCCGAGGACTCGAACATAGTGACCGTGCACAGGTACCCCCGGTTCGAGATGACCACCTACGTCAACAACACCTACGGCAACTCGTCCTCCGACTACTACAGCCCGTGGCCTGTGCTGATGCCCGTGGACGGCGCGACCGCATGGGACGCGACGACGGGCGAGGAGAGCGAGGTGCCCCTCGCCGAGGCGTTCAACAACCCCGTCACCCCGACCCTCCAGGTACTCGACCCCGAGGGCCAGCTGGTCTGGCAGAGCAGGACCTACTACCCCGACTTCTCCGTCGTGGAGGAGTTCGTGGGGGTGATCGCATAGCCGGAAGGGAAGGGAGCGAAAAGGCAGATCTCCTGCTGCTCAGGATAGTGTCGGAGGAGTGCGTGTTCGAGCAGTGGTCCCTGGACGACGAGGTCACGACGACGGTAGCCGTCAGGGCGAGGAAGTGAGAGCATGGGCGCCGCTGACTACCTGCTGTCCCCGAGGAGGAACCACAGGGGCACCGAGACGCCGAGCGAGGCCTCCAGGATACTATTCCTAGTGACACTGGGATGCGCCTCCGTCTGGGCATGGCCGATAGCTGACGGGCTGGTGTTCGTCTGGTTCTGCCTCGTGCTATTCGTCTCCACCCCCATCCTCTCGATCGGGTGGTACGTCCTGTCTCTCCTGGGCCGCTCGAGGGACTCCAGGGACCTCACGCCAGCCATCAGCAGGGGTGATTGATTGAGCGAACTGGTGCTCGACTTCTTCTGGCATCCTGTCCTGGCAAAGAGGAAGCAATCAAAGGAATAGGGTGAGGTTTGGACTCACGAGGACTCAGAGGGTACCCAACAGGCTGCGGGCGAATCAAAGGGGCTCGCTCACTAGAACCTGGTTTTCGTCACGTCGGGACTTAGACCGCTCGCACCCGGCCGCCCTTTCCGCCGACTGTGCGGGCGAGTTTCTTGATTCCCATGTTCATGAACATCGTCATCATGAACGGAAAGAAGTGCCGTTGTATTAGGCCCCGGTAGTTGAAGTAATGCGCCCATGTCATTCTGGTTTTACCGGGTTCGAATTCCTCAAGATGCATGACTGCGGCGTGGTCCTTCACAGGCATTATCGGGTTCTTGAGGCTATAGGCGCTGACCTTTAGCGGATCGAAGTACAAGAAGGTCTCATCCAACGTCCCCATGCCGATTGTCTTGCACATTCTCTTGGACCCGACCTCGCATGATTCCTCGGTCTTGGCCGTGCCCCGAGCGTGCTTCCCAGCGTAAATGATCGGAAACCATTTCGCGATGTTGCTCCCTTCTGTTATCATCGGCCAGACATCTTTTGGAGGGGCATCAAATTCGAAGGTGCCTAGGAATTTCAAAGAGGCGTCAGTGTAATCTTTGATATTCAGCCCAGCGGCCTCAGCAGGGTCAGTTTCTACAGTTCTCATATGAGTAATTTCAGTAGCTGCCTTTTTTCAAAGTATTGCAATCCGTCGATTGTTGAGATGGACAACCCTGGGTAACAATGGCCATCATAACCCTATGATACGTATCTGCATCAATGGGTAGCGTGTGAGCGATATCGCAGTCAGTCGGTGACTGTGATTCGTATTGTGGTCAGTGGGTTCTCCCTAGCAACCCATTGAG
>LUMI01000087.1_pt1 | contig 43371 bp, 32 predicted proteins | sample 729681 | NCBI WGS metagenome assembly LUMI01 (sample SAMN03860267, study PRJNA289734) | marine metagenome | biome: seawater column; feature: ocean; material: water; isolation source: Red Sea water column Station 34 - depth 10m | place: Saudi Arabia: Red Sea | collected 2011-10-15 | depth 10 m
GGAGGTCTCTAGGAAGGGCGCCCCGGGGTCGCAGACCTCCGCGATCCTCTCCCGGGGTAGCATCTTCCCGCGGTCGCGGTGCCTGAGTATGTGCGGCTGGTCCCCTGACTCCCTCACGGCGTCCAGCTTCGAGGTCAGCTCCTCGACCAGCGAGGCGTTCGCATCCCTCCTCCTGGCGAAGTCCGCCGACCCAGCGTCGACCCCGTTAGGCAGCCTCTCCATGTCCCTCGACCCGCGAGAGCGTGGCACGGACTTCAATTGAATGGGCGGGGGGCTTTGGCTCGCGGGGTTAGACGCCCAGGGTCAGCCTGCCGACGTCCCTCAGGCCCGGCGCCATGCCGACGACCAGCATCGCGAGGCCGATCAGCAGCCTCAGGTGCTGCTCCCTCCTCTCGAAGTTGAGGGTGTAGAACACGTAGAATATCAGCCCGCCCAGCAGGAACTTGACTATCGCGAAGAGCCAGACGCCCTCGTCCAGCATCGGGTGTGTGATCCCCAGCTTCCCGTTCACCCACATGCCGGCGTCGATCACCCTCTGCGACACGACGTGCTTCTCGCCCAGCCCGGGGAACCCGTCGATCCCTATCCAGGTGGCCAGGCCGTCCATCACCTGCCCCGCCACAGCGAGGTAGACCAGTGGCTGCGCCATCACCGCCCTGAGCCTGAGGGGCTCGATGACCTCCTTCTCCGGGAATGTGGTCTTCCTGTACTCCTCGTCCGTCATGCCCGGGGCCAGCAGCCCCGCGACGAGGCCCTGCTCGGACAGCTCCCGCACGGCGTCCTTCCCGTAGTCGTGCATCCAGTAGCACACGAGGGCGGGCGCGACCAGCACGACCACGAGGGGCCAGAGCCTGTCCTGGGAGGGCGGCTCGTCTATCGCGAACGCGCACAGCGCCCCGAAGAAGATCAGCGTCCCCCCCACGCCGTTGAGGTAGACCATCGTCTGGACGTTGGAGAACATCCCCGACAGCTGGCTGGAGTTCCACACGAACCCCAGTGCCAGGACCAGTCCCGCCATCATGGGCCACGTGTCCAGGCTGTCCCCCATGTTGCCGGAGATGGAGGAGGCGTAGATCATGAACTGCATGAGGATCATCCCCGTGGCCAGGACCTCCAGGTCCCTGCCGTTCGGGCCGTTGCCCCCCTCGGCCCTGTCCAGCGCCATTCCCGCAGCGCCCGCGAGTACGACCCACGTCGCTGCCTGGAAGTGTATCCCGGGGCTGACGAAGTAGGGGGCCAGGGCTGCGCCGAACATCTCGGCGTCCTCGACGACCTCGCCGGTCGCCGCCCAGGTGACGAACGGTAGGAGGGCCAGGAGGCTGGTGTCGCTGGGGTCGATCCCCAGTCGCCTCAGCCAGGCCGAGAGCGCCACCACGAACAGGCCCAGCACAACTGCGTAGGTCGCCGTGTTGACCGAGTTGTAGCCGGAGTCACCGGTGGACTCGCCCCTTATCGGGTCCAGGAAGTACTGGTTCAGGGCGTCGGATACAGGGTTGTCCACGGAGGCCCAGTCCAGGCCCACCCCGAGGAAGACGAGGAGGAACACCGCGACTAGCGCGTTGATCGCCCACTTCTCGTACGGTAGGGCCTCGTCCAGGGGATTGCTCACGCGCCGACGGGCGGACTTTCTCCCTTATGCGTGACGGTCTACTCCTCGCCGAAGGAGACGCTCTCCCCTTCCTCGAGCTCCAGGGGCGCGTCCCCTGCCATCCTCTTCCGTGCCTCGGAGAACCCTGGCACCAGTGACTCGAATGACTCCGGGGGGCCCCGGCTCTTGTCGGAGAAGGTGTCGAGGTTCTTCGATCGCAGCCTCTGCCTCTTCCTGTCCTGCTCGAGCCCGAAGAGCACCGTGCCGTGCTCCGAGCCTCCCAGTATGCCCTCTATCGCAGGCGCTGCCAGCGCGAGGCTCTCGTCGTCCCCGATCACCGCGACCGTCGAGCCGTAGATCGAGATCTCGCACCCGGTGTGCTCCTCGATCAGGGTCCTGATCCTCCCGTTGGTCCCTATCAGCCTGCTCCGCATCCTCCGGGTCTGGTTGGGCTGCCTGCCCACCCACTCCCTGATGTCGTACATCCTGAGGAAGAAGTCGTCCTCGAGGAGCTGCACCGCGCGCTCCGGGGAGAACCCCCTGCCGATGGCGGAGATCACGTCGGGGACCTTCATCCTCTTGATCGGGTCGGGCTCGCCCTCCCAGGAGATGGAGACGTCCCCGGACTGGGAGTCTATCGCCAGGGAGCCCCCGCAGGCCTCCTCGATCATCTCCCTGGTCCTCCCTGCCTTGCCGATGAGCACGGCTATCCTGTTCTTGGGTACCCTGCTGAGGTGCTCCATGGGAATACCTGGAGAAGCCCACGCTTTAACCCGTGTAGTCGGGCTAGAGCTCCGGCAGCGGGCCGTCCAGGACCCTGACCAGGCTGTCTGCCACCTCCGCGGAGTGGCCCTTGCGCCGGGCCCACTCCGTGAGCCTGGTCACGTCCCTGACGAGGAACTCCCTCGCGCTGGGGTGCCTGGTCGTGACGGCCTGGCCAGCGTCGATGACCCAGAGCTCGCCGTCCCTGGAGAGTATGTTGTACTCGCTGAAGTCCGCGTGCACTTCTTCTGGTTGAGCAGGGGCTCCGGCACTCGCAGGCCGCCCCTCCTCATCCTCTTCAGGTTCCTGAACTCCTTCCTGACCCAGATGTTGACCAGCTCCCTGTGCCTCCGGGAGAGGCCCGAGAACCTGGGGTCCCCGTCGATGTACTTCGTCAGGCCCTTGAACACGGCGTTGGTGGTGTGGAATATCTTCACCGCGAGCGGCCCGCTCGCGGAGGTCGCCCGGAACACGTGCGCCTCCTTGCCCCTCGCGATGGGGTGGTCGATCGTCTCTATCTCGCCCTTCTCCATCAGCTTGTGCAGCGCGAGCAGGGTGGAGCGGTCGAAGACCTGGTCGAAGACCCTCCTGTCCACCCACTCGAAGGGGCCCTTGCCCATCACGCCCTGCAGGGCGTGCTCGATGTCGTCGAACATCCTCTTGTACCTGGGCTCGGAGATCCACTCGTGCTTCCTCTCCGACCTCATCAGTGAGTCCGGGTCAGGCTCCTCCCACTCGTCCTCGGGAGGCATCTGCTCACCCGAAGAAGGAGTCGATGTCGTCCTCGTCGTCGTCAGCGGCCTTGGTCTCCTCCTGGGCCTCCGCCTCGGCCTCGTCCTCCGTGGCGTGCTCCTCCTCGGGCTGGTCCACGGGCTCCTCGGCCTCCGCCTGCTCCTCCATGGCGGTCACGCTCTCGTCGGTGGCCATCCCGAACAGGTCGACTATCTCCGGCAGCACGCCCTTGCGGGAGAGGTACAGCGACTGGGTCTTGGTGTACCTCATGCAGACGTTGGCCTTCTCCTCCTGGAACTCCCATGGCTGCACCACGATCAGGTCGCCCTCCCTGACCCACTGCCTCCTGCGCATCTTGCCGGGGATCCTGGCGAGCCTCGTCTCCCCGTCCTCGCAGACGGACCGCACCCTCCGGCCGCCGAGGATCTGGTCGGCTATCGCGAACATCTCGTTGACCTTGCGGTTCGGCAGGGGCACTCTGATCCTGTCGCCGCCGGACTCCATCTGCGCCAGCAGCTCTGTGTCCACCGACTCCTCCCTACGGGCCATGTGGAGTCCGTCAGGTGGCCCCTATGTGAAGTTGAGCCTGCCACTCAGGCCAGGAGGGCCGCTGCTGCGTCCTCGGCCAGCCCCAGCAGCCACTCGCTGGGGGGGCCTATGCCGAAGGCCAGCGAGAGGACGGCGAGGGAGACGATGAGCGTGCGTATGACGGGGTTGCACGGGGACCCCTCCCCTCCCTCGTTGGGCTCGAAGAACATCACCATGCCCATCCTGAGGTAGTAGAAGATCGAGAGGGCGCTGTTCAGCACGATCGCGACCGCCAGCCAGAACGCCGGGTCCACGCTGGTGGCCCACGAGAGCAGGGACTCCGCGCCGCCCGTCCCGGCGGACACGGTCACTATGCCGTTGAGCATCAGCAGCTTGGAGAGGAACCCGGAGAACGGCGGGACCCCGGCCAGGGAGAGCATGAACACGAACATGGACGCGGCCAGCAGCGGGTCCCTGCTGGCCAGCCCGTTCAGCCCGGCCACCCTGTGGCTCCCGCCCTCCCTCTCTATCGCGGAGAGGACCATGAACGGGCCCATCTTGAACAGGACCAGCACGCAGAGGTGGAAGAGCACCGCCACCACTATCATCTCGGAGGCGGGTCCGTCGGCGAGCCCCGAGCCTATCGCGGAGACCGCTGCCAGCATGTAGCCGGCGTGGGCCACGCTGGAGTACGCCAGCACCCGCTTCGGGTTGTCGCTGGAGAGCGCTGCCAGGTTGCCCCACGTCATGGTCACGACCGAGATGACGGCGAGCGCGCCGTACCAGAAGGCCGAGCCGGCCGCGGGCATCGCGATCGTGAGCAGTAGGCGCATCAGGGCGACGAAGCCCATCGCCTTGGAGGCGGTGGCCAGGACCCCGGCCACCATCGAGGAGGTCCCCGAGTAGGCGTCGGGGATCGCCAGGTGGAACGGCGCGGCGCCGACCTTGAACCCGAACGCCACGATCATCATGCCGACCCCGGCTGCCGCCAGCGGGTCGATCGTCTCCATGGACTGCCACGACTGGGCCAGGCCGGACACGCTGAGGTCGCCCTGCCAGAGGTACAGCAGGGACATCCCGTAGATGCCTATCGCGGAGGCGACAGATCCCACGATGAAGTACTTCGTGCCGGCCTCGCCGCCGGCCTTGGTCTCCTTGTGGAAGCCGACCAGCACGTAGGACGAGAGGGATGCCAGCTCCAGGCACACGAACAGCATGAACAGGTGCGTGGACTTGGCCATCAGGGACATCCCCAGGCCCAGGGTGAGGAGGAGGATGTGGAAGTCCGCCTGCCTCCTGTTGTCGTACAGGGCGGAGGTCTTCGCGCTCTCGCCCTCCTCGTCCTCGTCCTCCGCGGGCGCCTCGGCATCGGGGTCCGAAGGGAGCCTCTGGGTGGCCGAGACGGTGCACAGGATGAGCACGCACAGGAACAGGTTGGTCATCAGCGAGCTGAAGGCGTCGACCTCCAGTGTGCTGCCTATCGCGCCGGATGCCGGTGGGTCGAGTAGGGCGAGGGTGCCTGCGGCCAGCGCTGCCACCAGCGTGGCGAGGGCCATTCGGTTGGGCAGCCGGGGGTCCCTGGTCGCGGGGAACCTGGTGCCCCCGATGAGGACCGGGACCCTCTTGCTCGTCAGGGGGATCCTGAACGTGGCGTCACCGAGGTTCGGGACGATGATTATCGCGGCCAGGCCGATCGTCATGATAAGCTCCGGGAGCAGGAGCTGCAGGTCGATGCCGTCGAGCTCGGAGGTCAGGGCGTCACCCCCTCGGACTGCATGGCGTCAGAGAGCGCCTCGACCATGACCTCCGTGCCCCAGTAGGACATCATGTCCCAGAAGAAGAAGGGCAGTATGCCGAAGAGTATGGTCAGGGCCCCGAGGATCAGCATCCCCGCGTTCTCGTGCCAGGTGATGTCCCGTGGCTCGTGGTGGAGGGTGTCGGGGAGCGACCCCTGGTGGGGGTCGTTGGACTCGAATATGGTGCGCTGCATGGACGCCAGGTAGTACAGTGCCGTGATCACGAGGGTGAGCGCGGGTATGAGGACCACCCAGCCGAAGGTCATCCAGAAGGCGATCATGACGGCGACCTCGGCCACGAAGCCAGCCATCAGGGGGAGCCCGAGGCTCGCCATCCACCCCAGCATCATGTGGCCCGCCAGCCACGGGCTGTGGTGGGCGATCCCCCTCATCGACCCTATCTCGAGGGTGTGGTAGTGGTGCTTGAATGCGCCAGCGACGGCGAACAGCAGCGGGCTGATTATGCCGTGTGCGAACATCATGAACAGCGCGCCGGCGATGCCCAGCGGCTGCATCGTGGCTATGCCCAGGAATATCAGGCCCATGTGGGAGACGGAGGAGTAGGCGACCATCCGCTTCAGGTTCGTCTGGCCCATGCACACCCATGCGCCGTAGGCGAGGCTCGCCATGCCCATGAAGACCAGGAGCGGGACGAACACCACGGTGGATGCCGGGAAGGCCGTGACGGCGACCCTGAGGAAGCCGTATGCCCCCATCTTCAGCATCACTCCGGCCAGTATCATGGATCCGGCGGTGGGCGCCTGCACGTGGGCGTCGGGGAGCCAGGTGTGCACGGGAACGCTGGGCATCTTGGTCGCGAATCCCACCAGGAGCAGGAACCAGACGAGGTGCCTGAGCCCCTCGCTCATCTGGGCCCCGCTGTCGAGCATCGCCGCCATGTCGAAGGAGCGCTCCGAGAGGGTCGCGCCGGTGTTGAAGTACATCACGAGGATGCCTATGAGCATCAGGACGCTCGCGGTGAAGGTGTAGATGAAGAACTTCATCGCTGCGTAGCGCCTGTCCTCCCCTCCCCACACGAGGATCAGGAAGAACATGGGGATCAGGGTCAGCTCCCAGAAGACGTAGAACACGAAGAGGTCGAGGGAGACGAAGACGCCGATCATCGCGCCCTCCATGACCAGGAGCAGGGGGTGGAAGTAGTGGCCCTTCTTGGCGTCCCACTCGATCAGCATGGAGAGCGGCACCACGAGCGCGGTCAGCCACACCATCGGCAGCGAGAGGGCGTCAGCGCCCACGTGCCAGGACACCCCGATCTGGGGGATCAGCTCGAAGGGCGTGTTCTCGAGCTCGTACTGCCCGAACGCGATGGACATCCAGTCGATGTCGCTCAGGGACGTCGCTGCCGCCCACGTGGATATCGCCAGCAGCGCCAGCGCGACCCCCATGCAGATGTTCCTGGATACCTTCCTCACCTGCGAGGCGCTGGCCTCGGGGAGGAGGTGCGGCAGTGCCATCAGGACGAGGCCGACCAGTATGGGGGCCAGCGCGAGGATCGTTAGTATCAGCCGCTCACCCCCCATGCCAGCGCGAATATCGAGAGCGCGCCCACGGCGGCCATCAGGATGTAGTCGCTGGCCCTGCCGGTGGTGACCCTCCGGATCTGCACCGAGCCGAGGACGGAGTTTGACTCGACCCTCTTGACTATCCCGTCGATCACCCTCTTGTCGAACCAGGCTGCGAATGCGGAGAGGGGCACGACCGTCTTGGAGAGCGCCAGCTCGTAGTAGTGGTCGAAGTAGAGGCGGTTCTGCAGGGCCACCGATAGGCTCGACTCGGACAACTCCGTGGCGTCCTGCGAGCCGAACCTGCCCGAGAGCCAGACCAGCCAGGACACCAGGGGCCCCGAGGACTGGCCCTCCCTCAGGGAGCCCCCGTGCACCCTGGCGGCGAAGATCGGCCCGATGACCAGGGAGAGGAATATCGTGGTCCAGCCTACGATCCTGAGGTTGGGGTCATCGGGCAGGAAGGCGTGCTCGAGCTCGTAGACGACCCTGGAGGCGAGGGAGTCGCCGTTGAGGCCGAGGTCGTAGCTGTACGGCTTCGCGAGCCACTTGACCACGCTCAGCACCGCGAGCCCGAAGCCCCCCAGGGCGCTTATGACGGAGAGTATGATGAGTGGCTCCTTGATCCACGGGGTGGCCTCGTGGACGTGGTCGACGACCTCGTGCTTGGGCTCCCCGGCGAAAGTCATGAACCACATCCTGGACATGTAGAAGCCCGTCATGCCCGCGGTCAGCAGGACCAGTATGGCCGGTCCGAACATCAGTGGCTCGTAGTCCAGGGACGCCTTCCAGGTCTTGGCGACGATGGCCTCCTTCGACCAGAACCCGCCTATCAGGGGTATCCCGATTATCGACATGGAGCCGATCATCATGGCTGCCGACGTCACGGGCAGCTTGGCTGCCAGGCCACCCATGTTCCGCATGTCCTGGGGGTCGAAGTCGTCGTGGTGGTCGTGCCCGTCGCCCTCGTGGAGGTGGTCGTGGGCGTGGTGCACCTCGTGTATGACCGACCCGCTCGCCATGAAGAGCATCCCCTTCGCCATGGCGTGGTTGAACAGGTGGAACATGGCTCCCCCGAAGACCAGGGTAGCGGCGTCGGTCTTGCCGTTGTTGTAGAACCAGAGCGCGACCCCGAGTCCCGTGAATATGTATGCCAGCTGGCTCATGGTCGAGTAGGCCAGCACCTTCTTGATGTCGTTCTGGACGAACGCTATGGATGCGGCCATGAACGCCGTTATCCCGCCGACGTAGGCCACTATCAGGCCGAGCTCGCTCAGTCCGTCCACCCCGTGGGCGCCCACGTCGACGAACGGGACCATGCGCGCGACCAGGTAGAGGCCGGCGTTGACCATCGTCGCTGCGTGTATCAGGGCGGAGACCGGGGTCGGGCCCTCCATGGCGTCCGGCAGCCAGACGTGCAGCGGGAACTGCGCCGACTTGCCCACCGCCCCGATGAAGAGCATGAGGAGCGCCCAGAACAGCTTGTCGGAGTCGACCGTCCCGTTGAGGGAGGGGTCCTCGAATATCACCGAGAACTCGAGCGACCCGTAGATGTCGTAGAGGATCAGGAGCCCCACCATCAGGAAGACGTCGCCCACGCGAGTGGTCAGGAAGGCCTTCTTGGCTGCGTACGCAGCGCTCTCCTTCCAGAAGTAGAAGCCTATGAGGAGGTAGGAGCAGAGCCCCATCACCTCCCAGAATATGAAGAGCCAGAGGAAGTTGTCAGCGAGGACCATGCCGAACATCCCCATGGCGAAGAGGACGAACTCGGCGTAGAAGCGGTGGTTCCTGTCCTCGTTTATCGGGTCCGTGTTCATGTAGCCCATGCTGAACCAGCAGATCAGGAAGCACAGGAAGGTGGCGACGAACAGAAGCATCAGGGTGATCGAGTCCACCCAGACGCCCACTCCGATCACCCTGCCCGAGCTCATCGAGTAGTCCGAGAGCAGGACGTCGAAGGATATCCAGTCCCCCCATGAGGCTGCGACGTTTCCCGCGGGTTCCTTGGTGATGTCCCTCGCGCCCCTGAGGTAGTCCACGAGCACCCAGAGCGACGTGGTCAGGGACACCAGGAGGGCCGAGAGCCCGATGACTCCGCCCTCCTTCAGGTTCTGCTTCCACGTGCTGTTGCCGTTGTAGAGCTGGCCGGAGACGAGTATGATCGGAAATGCGACGAAGGGCGCGAGGACTATCAGGAACGCCGCGTCGACGGACTCGACGCCAGCTATGGCCAGAATCGGCACCACGAGGAGTGCGGGGATGAGTGGCGCCAGTAGCCTGTACTCGTTTCCTGTCCCCCCCATGTTATCACCTAGTTCCTTAGCTCCCTGGCCGCGTCGAGCGAGATGGTGCCCTGTGTGCTGTAGAGGGACAGGAGGATGGCGAGCCCGATGGCGACCTCGGCCGCGGCGATGGCGATGGCTATGGCCGTGAAGACCCACCCGTTCACGTCGCCGTAGTGGGACGCCGCTGCGACGAAGTTCAGGTTCGCTGCGTTGAGCATCAGCTCTATGCACATCAGCACCACGATCGCGTTCTTGTGGTAGAAGGTGCCTAGCAGTCCCACCCCGAACAGTATGACGCCCAGCGCCGCTATCCAGGCGGGGTCGATCATTCCTCGGCCCCCATGTCCCATAGCAGGTTGATGAGGCGCTCGTCCCTGACCAGGTAGGAAGCGCCGATCATGGCCATCGCGAGGAGCGCCCCGAGGATTATCGTCGCCATCGTCCAGTCGTTGAATATCGAGTCCGCGAACTCCAGGGTCGTCGGCGGCGAGGGCGCTGCCTCCGTGTCCCACATGGAGTGCTCCATCACCCCCCTGAGGAGCGCCAGTATGAACGCGAAGACGCCTAGGCCCGAGACCGCCGACAGGGCGTTCAGCGTCGGGAGCGACTCCACGTCCTGTATCCTGCGGCGGGTCAGCATGACCCCGAACTGGACCACCAGCATCACCGATCCGAGGTACACCAGTATCTGGATGGCCGAGAGCATCTCAGCGCTCGCCATCAGGAACGCCCCCGCGACTGCGAAGAAGGTGAACATCAGCCATAGCAGGGAGTGGGCCACCCTGGCCGAGAAGACGCATCCCAGTGCCCCGATTACGGCAGCACCGGATACGATGACGAATATGACGGTCTCGAAGTCTATGGCCATGATCAGGCCTCCGCCTTGGCCGCCTTCCTTTCCCTCTTCTGCTTCTCCTTCTGGGCGCGCTTGGCGAGTTCCATGTCCACCCTCTCCTTGTGGACCGACGGGAGTACCCTGGTCCTGTCGGCGTCCATCCAGAGGTCCTCCCTGGAGAAGCCGGACATCCCGTCGTACTCGTTTGTCATGAAGAAGGACTCGAACGGGCAGGCCTCCATGCAGAGCCCGCAGAACATGCACCTCCCGAGGTCGATCCTGCCGGACACTATGTCCTGCTCGGCTGGCTTGATCGTCGATAGGTCGACGTCCTGCTGCCCGGAGCCGTCCATCCAGTTCACCGTGGCAACGTCCCCCGTGATGTCGATGACCTCCGCGAAGTCGTACTGCTGTGGAGCCGCCGTGTGGTCGATCACGAGGTCGTGCTCCTCCTCTATCTCGTGGAAGTCCTCCTTCGGCCTGGCGGCGTATCCCCCGACCTCGATCTCGCTCCCGTACCCGTGCCACTCGTCGCCCTCCTCGGCGGTGTCGAGCACGTTCACTCGGACCTCGGAGGTCATGTGGAGGCAGTCGTTGGGGCAGGCCCTCACGCACTGCTTGCAGGCCGTGCAAGTCTCCCATATCACGCCGATCCTCCCGTTGTAGTTGCCTGGGACGAAGAGCCATGGCTCGAGGTCGTCTAGCCTCTCGTAGGGGTACATCACCGTCACGGGCCTCTCCACGAACGGCATCAGCTGGCTCGTCTCCCTGTCTGCGGAGAACTTCTGCCCGGAGCTGGGGTGGGCCTCGCCCACCCTCCTGGCAGTCTCGGGGTCCAGCATGTCGGCGGACTGGGCGTGGTAGCCGCTCTTCAGGAACTTCAGCTTGCCCAGGAAGGGGACCGTCCTCAGCGCCGTCTTCAGGGTGATCCACATCGGCCTGACGACCAGGTTGCGGAAGCTGGGGGTGCCGTGCGGGTGGTAGCTCATGACCCGGCCTCCGTTTCTGATAGGGATACCGAGGTCGCTGCCTTGACCGCGGTGTAGGCCGTGTACTGCCTCTGCAGGTCCTCGAGCGAGGTTTGCGGGTGCCTTCCTGGGTAGGCCTTGGTGACCGCGTAGGTGCTGTAGGGCCTTGTCATGCTCTCTAGGGCCTCCTTGTCCTCGTCGGCGACCAGGATGACGAGCCCGACGATCCCCGAGAGGATCATCACGGCAGGCGCGACTATGCCCCAGCTGCCGTCCCAGACCCAGACCCTGAGGACCATTGCGATGGCGAGGTTGACGATGGACAGGGGCAGCAGCCACTGCCACCCGAACTCCAGTATCTGGTCCGTCCTGACCCTGTGCAGAGATGCCCTGATCCAGACGAAGACGGCGAACAGCAGCCAGGCCTTGATCAGCACCCATGCTATGCCCGGGATCAGCGAGAGGAGGAGCTCGAGGCCGCCGCCGGCGATGGGGAGCGACTCCATGGTCCCCTGGAACGGGGCCTCCCAGCCGCCGAGGAAGAAGAGCGCGAAGAGTATGCAAGCGGCGTAGCATCTCTGGTACTCCGCTGCGAACATCAGGCCCCAGCGCATCCCGCCGTACTCCGTCCACCAGCCCTCTACCAGCTCGGCCTCCGCCTCAGGCATGTCGAAGGGGATCCTCTCGACCTCCGCGATCATGGTTATCAGGAAGAGCGCGGCTCCCAGCGGGAGCATGAACAGGTTCCAGACGTTGGATTCCTGGGCCTGGAAGTCTACTATCTCGATGACGTTGAAGGAGCCGCTGATGACGCACACCCCGAGCACGGTGATTAGCAGGGGTATCTCGTACGCGGTTAGCTGGGCGGCCGACCTCATCCCCCCGATGAGGGTGTACTTGTTGTTCGACGCCCACCCGGCGAAGAAGACCCCGAGGGGGGCGACCCCGAAGATGGCCATCATGAACACGACGGAGAGCTCGGGGCTGGCTGCGTAGAAGTGCGGTCCGAATGGGACGAATGCGAACACCAGGACCGTGGTGGAGATTATGATCACCGGGGCGACCTCGTAGACCGTCCTGTCTGCCTCCTTGGGGACTATGTGCTCCTTGCCGGCGAACTTGGTGAAGTCCGCGAATGCCTGGAAGAACCCGGGGAGCAGGAACCAGTAGCCGTGGTACCCCCTGTTGTTCACCCTGGAGACTGCCTCGAGGTGGTGGTCGTTCCCCCATATCGAGTTCAGGGTCTTGTTGAGCCATCCTATTGGCGCTCCCATTCCGAAGGGCAGCTGGTCCCACCACTTGCCGGCCGTGACCCCGCTCTCGCCTATCCACAGGCTCCTGAGGGTGGTGGTGGCCCCGAGCCTGTCCATCAGCCTCCCGATGAACTTCCTCTCGATGTACGGGATGGGGAGCATGGTGAGCATCATGGTGGTGAAGACCACGGTGCATATCATCGTGGCTGTGAAGAATCCCTCCAGCGCCGGTTGGATCTGCCCGAACCCGTCCTGCAGGTTGAACACACGCCCCAGGATGATGTCCTCGGGCCAGATTCCCGTCGGCAGGGATATGGTGACGGTCGCGTCGATGTCGTCGGAGGGTAGTGCGTCGTGGACGTTGTCCATCGACCAGCCCACCAGGCCCTCTATCCACCCCCTCAGGTCAAGCCAGTCGCTAGTCGCCATCATCTCACCTGTCCGTCTCCCCGATGCATGGGTCGAACGAGCCCATTATCGCCGGGATGTCCGCTACCTTGTAGCCCACCATGCACTTCGATGCGTATGGTATGGTGATGAACATCGGCGATCGGATCGACACCCGGTACGGGTTCTTCCCTCTCGCATCGCCGCCCCCGGAGAGGTAGAACATCGACTCGCCGCGGCTGTCCTCGAAGTGGTGTGAGCCCGAGGTCCCCTCCGGGGCCCTGCTGGGTGCCTTGGCGAGGATGGCGGGGTCGCCGGGCTCGTGGTAGGTGTCCGCACCGCGCGGTATCTTGTCCAGGGCCTCGAGGACCATCATGGCGCTGACCCTCATCTCCTCGACGCGGATTCTGTACCTGTCGTAGCAGTCGGCGCCCTTCACCGAGGGCCTCTCCACGGGCACCTCCCAGTCGAGCTCGCTGTACACCGAGTAGGGGTGGGAGGTCCTGACGTCGTAGTTCACGCCGCCCGCTCTCAGGTTCGGCCCGGTCACCCCGTGGTTCACCATTTCCTCGGCCTTGGAGTAGCCGACGCCTTGGGTCCTGATCAGGAAGATGGTGCTCTCGTCGAACAGCGCCTCGTACTCCTGGATCCTGTTGAGGAAGAGGCTGACCTTCGCCCTGGCCCTCTGTGCGAAGCCGTGTGGCAGGTCGCGCTTGACGCCCCCGACCCTCGGGAAGTTGTAGTGCATCCTGGAGCCGCCTAGCTCCTGGAGCAGGTCCATCATCATCTCCCGCTCCCTTAGGCACCAGACCATCACGGAGAGGTTCCCTATGTCGGGGCCGTATGCGCCCAGCCACATCAGGTGGGAGGCTATCCTCTGGAGCTCCACTGCGATCAGCCGGATGTACTCCGCCCTCTCGGGGACCTCGACCTCGAGGAGGTCCTCGACGGCGTAGATGTAGGAGTGTGACCAGGTGTTGGCGCTTGCGTAGCAGAGGCGGTCGCAGTACGTTGTGATCTGGGTGAAGTCCCTCGCCTCGCATATCTTCTCGACCCCCCTGTGGATGTACCCCAGGTCCGGCTCCGTGTCGACGACTGTCTCGCCGTCCACCTTGATCTTCAGGGTCCACAGGCCATGGGTCATCGGGTGCTGGGGCCCCATTGAAATCCACATCTCTGCCATTTTCTCACCTCACTTGATCTTCCCCGCGTCCGAGGGCTTCCTGAGGAAGCCCTGGGCGTCGTCGTACATCTCCTCGAAGTCGTGGTAGCGTAGCTTGTGCTGCTTCTGCAGCGGGTGGAAGCCCACTGGGGTCTCGTGCGGCTGCAGTACCCTGCGCATCCCGACGTGCCCCTCGAAGTCTATCCCGACCAGGTCCCACGTCTCCTTCTCGTTCCAGTCCGCACCGACCCATATGTCCTGGACGGACGCGACCTTCGGGTCCGTGGTCTCGGGGAGGGCTATCCTGACCTCGATCTCGAGGGGGACGTCGGTCCCCTCCAGGGTCGTGGGGTCGGTTATGATCGGCTGGACCATCCCGTCCACGACTGGGGGGTTCGAGATTCCCATCCTCATGAAGTGGTAGACTACCTCCCAGTTCTTCTCGGCGCCTCCGTCTGGCCAGTGGATTCCCGTGATCATCGAGCAGTAGTCAACTCCGTGTTCCACCCTGAGGCACTCGGCGAGTTGCCGCCAGTTGTCGCTGGCGCAGTCCACCGAGACCACGTTCCTGGGATTGGTTCCGCTTGTCCTCTCGGAGACCTCGGCGCTCACGCCGTCCATCGAGGACAGGGCGCTGGCCATCGACTCCGCTGCGGCCTTCTGGCTCGATGCTGAAACGATCTTGCCCAATCAAACTCCTCCTAGTCGTCCCCTACGATGATCGGGTTCTTTGACTCGGGTGCTCCGTCGTCCGGGGCCGCGCCGATTCTGATGATCTTCTGCCTGAGCTTGTCGAAGCCGTCGATCAGGGCCTCGGGCCTGGGGGGGCAGCCCGGGATGTAGACGTCGACGGGGATCACCGTGTCGACTCCCTCCAGGATGTTGTACGACTGGAAGTATGGGCCTCCCGAGATCGCGCACTCCCCCATGGCTATGCACCACTTCGGCTCGGGCATCTGCTCCCACAGCCTGACTATCGGGTCTGCGAACTTCTTGCTGATTGGGCCGTTGACCAGCAGCACGTCGCACTGCCTTGGGCTCGACCTGAAGAACACCCCGAAGCGCTCCGCGTCGAACCGGCTGGCCCCCGCCGCTGCCATCTCTAGGGCGCAGCACTTGATTCCGAGGTGGAGGGGGAAGAGCGACTTCCTCTGGCTCCAGTTGAACACCCGACCGACCAGGACTCCTATCACGTCCTTGATTCGGCTGGCCTTGAGGGCGTCATCGGTGATGTCGCCCACGGTGTCGACCAGCATCCTGCTGTTGAAGACCGAGTAGTTCTGACCGTCGCCGTCCATTGTATCCCCTCAGATGTATATCCTTCCTCTCTTCCTGAAGACGTGCCAGACGCCCAGCCCCATCAGGATGATGAAGATGGACATCGTAACCAGTGCGCTGACTATCGCCCCGTCGTCAGGCAGCTCGCCTGTGCCCTTCTGGATGGCCATCACGCCTCCGAAGGCCAGGAACATGAATGCGATGTCGAAGACTAGGAAGACTATGGCGTACCAGTAGTACTGGAAGTGGAAGTTGATGTCGGCATCGCCGATCGGGTCTGAGCCGCACTCGTATGTCGAGTCCCTCCTGATGTAGAGGCTGTGGTCTGTCTCGTACCCCGGGAGCAGCAGCGACCTGGTCCTCCTCGAATCGGACCCCTTGGCCGTCGGCCTCAGGAAGCGAGTTGCGATGAAGCTGACCACCGGGAACCCGATTCCGACGAGGGTCATCACGGCCACTGGCAGGTACATCTCCGCTACGGTACTCATGGCATCACCCTCGGTCCCGTAGGGACCGTCGAGGCTGGCCACGAAAAATCTGGACATAAGCGTATGCCATCGCAGGCCTTGCAGGCATCAGTCGTCTTGGTGCAGGAACATGGCGTCGTCGATCATCCGGTTCTCGGCTCTGGTCCTCATGAAGAGGTAGGCCACCCCGAGGGTCCCCACCACGATGATTGCGATTGCCACGGCCCTCTGTGTGTCGCCTGAGAGTATCCCCGTGCCGACCTTTGACTCGACGGAGAGGTCCAGGGGCTCCCCTGCCACTGGCATGCCCTTGGGCTGCACTACCACCGTGAACTTGTACTCGTCGTCTGCGATCAGCTGGCTGGGCGGGGTCACCCGTACCGTGACCTCCCTGGTCTTGCCCGGTTGGAGTTTGAACTCGTCGCCTATCACGTCCACGGTCCACCCCCTCAGGGAGTCGCTGGTCAGGACCTCGACCTCCTCCTCGACGTTCCCTTGGTTCGTGACGAATAGCGTGAACTCCGCGTTGTCCGGCCACGAGGACTCCATGGCAGTGCTGCTCTCGATGTCGACCTGGAGGTCGTGAATCGACCTGATGTCCATCACCAGTTCGACGTACGAGGGGGTCTGGCCGGTGTTCTTCTTCGAGGTGACGGAGACCCTGATGACCCCTGAGGTGCCGCTCTCCACGTCCAGCACGTCGAAGTCGATCGTGACGAGGACCTGCCCGTCCGCGGGGACTGTGACCTGGTCGCCTTCGAGTACCTGCCCGTCGACGCTGATCGTCCTGAGGACTGAGGAGTCCATCCCAGAGATGGTGAACACCGCGTCGTCAGCGCCCCCGTCTCCGGTGTTTGCCACTACGAAGGACAGGGACGAGGACCCTCCGGGAGGTAGGGCGTATCGCATCAGGGTGGGGTCTTCCCCTGGTTCCTGGAAGGCCACTGACATGCTGTAGTTGAAGTTGGAGACGGTCACCGTCAGAGTCTCCTCCATCAGTATGTTCGTTCCGACGATGCCTATCCTCGCGTCGAACGACTCCGAGTTGTTGTTGATGTTGTCTGAGACCAGTACCTCGAGGAAGACCTGTATGGTCTCCTCAGACTGGATAGTCACCTGGGAGATGTCGTTGCCCAGGCCGTCCTTGTACCTGGAGTCCCACTTCGTTTCCTCGCAGGTGTCGGGGATGTTGGGGTCGCAGGAGGACAGGGCGAAGTTGTCCTGCGTGTTTCCCGTGTTGGTGAGCCCTATGGGGAACGAGACCCACTGCCCGAACCGCCCCGTCTGGGAGTCGGAGGGCAGGTCCAGGGAGCCCCCATGTACTTCGGCGGCCGTCACGGTCGCCGTCACCTGGTCCAGGGTCACACCCTGGGAGTTGACGTACATGGTGATCTCGAAGTCTATGCCCGACTTCGCATCGGCTGGTACGGTGATCTGCACCTGGACGCTCTTCCTGTCGCAGTTCGTCGTGGAGCTGCAGTGCCTCCCGTCTATCGTGACGTAGGTCTCGGAGAGCTCGACCTGCCAGCCCGGTGTGAGGGCCTTGACGCCCAGTGCGAAGCTGTCCTGCCCGTTCCCCGTGTTGGTGATCATCATCGAGGTCGAGGCGGTCGCTCCCGGGTCCACGTTGTTCAGCGTGGGGTTCGACAGCGAGAGGGACGCGTCATGCACCTGGCCCAGGTTCACCCTGAGCAGCGACTCGCAGCCGATGCTGCTGCCCGCCCTGCCTTGGATGTAGACGTCGACCGTCCCGGGCTCCACTGAGTCGTCGGGGGTGATCTCGAAGTCGAATGATGTGGTGTCCTGGGAGCCGCCTGGCTCGGAGAGCAGCCTGCTCGTCGGGGTCTCGAACTCCACCCAGCCGCTGACGTCCGTCCCCTCGGATGAGGCGAATGCGCTGACCGTCCATGCCGTGTTGCCCGTGTTGGTCAGGGTGAGCGAGTTGGTGGCAGACTCCCCCGGGTCGAGGTTGTGGGATTGGCTCTGCAGTGAGGAGTCGCACGTCTTCACCTCTGGGATCTTAAGGTTCAGGCTGATGCTGTCGTTGGCCTGGTCGGCGGGGTTCGGGTCGTTGGAGACCGTGGCGTCTAGCACGAAGCAGTGGTCCCCGGATTCGGTGGAGCTCCCGTCTGGGAGGGTGACCGTCACCGTCGCAGTTTCCTTGTCTCCTGAGCTCAGCGACATCTGCTGGGGGTCGACGGTTGCGTCGAGGCCGTCCGAGTCGCAGTCCGATTTCGAGGACATGGCCAGTTGGACGGTCGCATCGTTCTCCCCGGTGTTCTCTACGTCTACGGTCCACTCCACCTCGTCGTCCTCGCCGTCGTAGTTTATCGCGCCGTTGTTCGGGTTGATGTAGTCGAGCTTCACCGAGTACTGGCCGCCTCCCTCGGCTGTCGTCGTCACCTCGACGTCGGCCTGTGCGTTCTCGGTGGGGTTGGATGCGACCCCGTTGGCGTTGACCGTCGTCACGCAGTCCCCCGATGCCTGGTCATTCACGCTGACCGTGAGGGTGGTGGTCTCGGACTCGCCCTGCCCGACCGCGAAAACGGTCTGCTCCAGGTTGGAGGTGAACCCGTTGCAGTCGGAGTCCTGCGACGCGCTGAGGGTTACGGTGAGGTCCTCGTCACCGGTGTTGATTATCGTGATGTCGTACTCTGCGGGGTCGTCAGTGGTGGCAGCCGAGGCCTGCGGGCTGGCATTGAGGGCGATGTCGGCCGCCGCCGAGGCAGGGACTGATGCGAAGGATCCGAGTATCAGGGCCGCCATAATAACGGCGTAATCCGGCCTTCTCATCGATTGACCGACGCATCCGCCCCTCTAAGGGCTTCGGGCTCGAAGTTCGCTGATGATCGCGGTTTCTCGGGTCGGGCGCTCCCTCGGCTATTGCTCCGAGTGCTCGTATTCGGGGTCCTCGACCCACTCCTCCGTGCTGGGGTTCCAGAGCCAACCGGGGTAGTCTGGGTACCTCTGCAGCTCCGGGCCCTCCTGGGTCGTGACCTCTTCCTCGTCGGCCCGGGGGGCGATGGGTTCCTGCGAAACGGCCGTCTCTTCCCTGGGGGGCCTCTGTGAGCCCGATCGTGCGGGGATGACCGATGAGAGCTCTCGACCCCCTCTGGTGAATGCGATAGCCCCCACGACCGCTGCCACTGCCACCAGGAGGAAGGCTCCCCCGACCAGGAGGAGGGTGTTTGACCCCCCTGAGGATGTCGCAGTCACCGGTATGTCCAGGGTCTTCTGGGAGATTGGGTCCTCCTCGGTGCCCAGCCTCAGGGTGATGGAACCGTCGGACCCAGAGTCGGGGGTGAACTGGATGACGACGGACTTGGCCTCCCCTGGCTGCAGGGTCAGGAGCTGCCCGTCGAGCCACAGGTTCCAGCCGTCGGGAGCGTCAGTGACTATCCTCTCCGAAAGCGCCACGTTGCCGGTGTTCAGGGCGTCGAGTTGGATGGTGGTGAGGAAGTCCTCCCTGGCCTCGTTGTAGTTCACGAGGGTCCATTGCACCTCCTTGACGGTGTCGACCAGTAGCGTGACCTCGCCCCTGGACTCGATGCCGTCCCCGGACAGTACCAGGGCGATCCCCGGCTCCGTTCCCGCCTCATGGCTCAGGGGGATGGTGATGGAGCACCAGACCATGGACGACTCTCCCGGGCCGATCCTCGCGGGATTTGCCGCGCAGCTCGACTGCCAGTCATCGCTGGGGAGTTCCATCGAGACGTCGGGCTCCCAGATCGACGTGCCCGTGTTCTCGAGCTTCCAGCCCATGTCGAACGGGCTCCCGACCGGGTGCGCACCGAGGCCGAGTGGGGTCGTCGAGGACTCTATCGTCGTCCCCTCCACGAAAACCACCTCGTGGAAGGAGAGCACCGGGATGGCCCCGGATATCGAGTCGACCGTGGTGTTCCAGTCGAAGAAGTCGCCGTCCTCAACGAGGAACCTTACCTCGACGAGGCCGCTGGCAGCCAGTCCGTTGCCCTGTATCGAGAAGGACCACTGCACGTTGGACCCCATTGGGATTGTTATCTGGCTCAGACCCCCCTGGATAGTCCAACCCCCCGGCAGGGACCTCTCTATGGGTGTGAGCGTCACCTCCCTGTTGCCCTGGTTGGAGATCTGCACGGATATCTCGTGCAGCGAGTCGGCCGGGACCCCCCCTTGCGTCCCGCCGGACTCGGGGGTCAGACCGAGGGAGTCGCTGGGTTGGATGACCATCGGCATCTGGAAGGTCCAAACCTCCGAGCTGACCCTCGACTTCACCTTGATCTCCGCGAAGAAGGTCGATCCCGCCGTCAGGAGGACCCCCGGGGGCGTGATCATGATTCCAGCGGATATCGAGCCCCCCTTGGACAGCGTGCCGGTCGAACCCTGCTTGGATCCCTGGAAAGGCCCGAGCTCTAGTAGGCCGACGTCCCATCCTGCGGGGGAGTAGAGCTCGATGTCGTAGGTCTGGGCCCCATTGCCCAGGTTGTGTATCTGCACGGACGTGTTGGTGATCTCTTGGGAGTCGACTTGTATCTCAGCCGAGGGGAGGGTGACCTCCGGCTGTGCCAGAACCGGGACGTCGAAGTATATCTCCAGCTGGGACTCCACGTCGAAGTCCTCGTCAGTGGCTGTGATGGTCATCGAGTAGGTGCCGGGATCGGGTGGTGCCGGGTGGACGAGAGTCAGGTTCACCGTGGTTGATTCGGAAGGTCCCAGCTCCACGTAGATCTGGTCGAAGCTCTTGAACCAGTCGAACTCGACCCCGTCTATCATCCTGACAGGCTTTGTCACCTCGATGCTGGCGTTGGTGTCGAATAGGGCTAGGTTCGTCATCTCGACCTCCCACCTGGTAGTTGTGTCTGATGGGTCCTGGAGGGTCTTCCAGGCATTGTCCGTCGAGGCCTGGATTCCAGGGGCGCTGACCCCTATGGTGACCTCCAGGATGTTGTTGTCCTCGTACAGCTCCTCGAGCTGGTCGCTCGGGTCTATCTCGATTCTGATCTGCGTCTCGCCCTTGTCCGATGACTGGGGGGTCCAGTCCCACTCCAGCCTGACCTCCTCGCCCGGTGACATCCCCAGCGACTTGGTCTCCAGTGGGTCCCCGTTAACGTGGGCGGAGACGAATGCCTGGGCGAACGACCCCGATCCCTGGTTGACAACCGAGACCGAGAAGCTGGTGGGCTCCCCCACCTGCGGGATGGGGGTGGAGATCTCGAATGACCCCGGGGCTATGGACGGGTCGGGGGTCAGGTCGTTCACGTTGACGCCCCTGACCGCTATCGCGAATGGCTGGTAGGTCCTGCTGCCACCGTGGGAGAAGTCCTTCACCTTCACGTTCCAGATGCCTGTCGCAGCCGAGTCGATGAGGACGACCTCGACGTTGTTCTTCGTGTCCTTGGCCCCTCCGGTGGTCGACCTCCCGTTCGCGAAGTCGTTTCCGAAGTAGGTCACTGACCCGTCTGGGGAGGTCACCTCCAGGTTGAGGTTGTTCCTCAGCTGAGTGCTGGAGAACGTAGAGCCCGGGTAGTCCGACCATGCCAGGACCACCTTGAGCGGCTCCCCCGACCTGGTGACGTCGAAGTTGTAGGATGCCTCCTGACCGCTGGACAGCCTGGACCTGTCGTCCACGAATATCCCCACGTCGCTGTCTGGGAGGAGCGTGTTGACCAGGTTGACCCTGCCCCATCCCTCGTCGTTGTTCGGGATGTCCCTCGTGCCCATGTCCTCCGCACCTAGGATCAGCATCGCCTTCACGAGAGCGCCTTGGGGCTCGGGCCTCTCTGCCACCTCCATCAGGTACTCTCTGACGAGGGCGGAGGCGCCTGCGGCTGCGGGCGTCGCCATCGAGGTCCCGCTGTACTCCACGTACCAGTCGTCGTTGATGTTGTCCGGGGCCTCGGAGGCCTCCTGGGCCTTGCATGACCTGACGTAGTCGCCAGCGGCCACGATGTCGGGCTTGATCCTGCCGTCGTCGGTGGGTCCCCTGCTGCTCCAGTAGTACATCTCGTCTTCCGCGTTGCTGCTGTACCTGTTGACGTGCGCGCCCACCGTGATCACGTTCTTCGCCGTCCCGGGAGGGGACACGCCGTCATCCCTCTCGTTGCCGGCTGCGAACAGGACCGTCATCCCGTCGTAGGTCCAGTACTGGTCCCATGTCGAGGTTCGGTCGTCGGCGTCCTCGGACTGGGTAGAGTAGTACCCCCCCGAGCTCAGGCTCCCCCAGCTGTTGGTGTGGATCCTGGCACCCCCGGAGCTGTAGGCGGAGTTGAGCAGGGAGTAGACCCCTGGCCCCGAGAGGGCTCCCGAGTCGTCGTCCTCCATGGCCTGCATGTACAGCTCGGCCTGTGGTGCGATGCCCTCGTAGGCGCTGGTCCTGCTTCCCGACCCCAGGACGGTGCATGCGACGTGCGTCCCGTGCCCGTCGTTGGTGTCTGCGGTCGACCCGTCGTTCGCGACGTCTATCCTCTGGACAATCCGATTTCCGAAGTCACCGTGGTCGTGGTCTATCCCAGTGTCGGCCACTGCGACCCTCTGCCCGCTCCCGTTCAGCCCGGTGAAGAAGTACGACTCGACCGAGTTGGCTTCCATGTGGGTCCTGGCGAGGTTGTTCCAAGTTGTGAGTTGAGGTGTCGTTGAGATGTATGCCACTTCCGGGTTCATGGCCAACTCCGGTATGGATGAGGGCTCTACCTCGCCGAAGTGTATCCCTGTGGTCGGTGACCAAGCCCCATGGAGATTGAGCTGGGCCAGGGAGGACACCGAACCCGTGAGGCCTACCCCGGGCGAGTCGAGCCTGTTCAGCTCTGCGTCCTTCCACCCGGTCATCTCGACCTCCGTCGTCGATTCGCTGTCCCAGAGACTCTCCTCGACTATCAGCGCTAGTGGGACGGAGTGGCTTGCTTCTATGAAGGGGAGTCTGGAGACGGATTGCAGGGCCTCCTTGCCTCCTTGGATCAGGAACCCAGAGGGAGGGATTGTGGTCCTCACGGCCACGTGAGCCGATTCGAGTATGGAGGTCCTGGCGTCCCATAGGCCCGTGTCAGAGGAGACGAGGACGACCATCAGGTCTGGCCTCGCCTTCATCAGGGAGTCCGGGACGTCCGTGTGCGGAAGCAGCCCGGAGGTGGTGTAGATCCCTATGGACGAGTCCGCCCACAGCCCCCTGTGCCCCTCGATGCCCTCTGATATGACAGGCGAGCCGAGGTCCCTGACGCTGTTCGGGTCCGGAGATATCTCTATCCTCGTGACCTCCGGGTAGAGTTCCCCGCCTGTCCCTTCGCCCGACTGGGAGCCGTTCTCGGGGGTGCCAAGTGTAGAGGATAGCAGGACTATGAGGATGAGCGCCGAGACCCGTTTCTCCATTGTTCAACCCCCTATTTCTCCTGCTTTCATACTATGGGTCAATCGTCAGTTTGGAATCACGTTGGGTCAGAATAGCTCGAATGGGGTCTGGTCCACGAAAGACTCCCTTGTCCAGTAGCCGACCTCGTGGGTCCATGTGTACAGGTCCCTCTGTCCGCCGTTGTCCACGTACTCGAGGGTGATCTCGATCAGGTAGTCGTCCCACACGGACTCCCCCAGCACCACTAGCTCGAGGTCGTCCGAGGGGGTGTTTGAGATCGAGCTGTGGGCCGGTAGTTTGGCCATGTAGAAGTCGTGCCTGTCTATCTCCAATCCCTCAGAGTCGAGGAACCTGATGGTCAGGCTTACGTCCTCGATGGCACGGCTTCCCTTGTTGTCCAGCTCGGCGAGAACCACGTGCCCCCCTCCTGCTTGCATGTAGACGACCTCCACGTCCACGTTCTCGTACGGGATTATCCACACCACGGCCAGCAACGAGGCCAAGCCGATTAGGAGAGCCATGATTGAGGCGAAGACCACCCTCTTGGGGGTTACCCTCTCCGCGACGTCCTCGATCTTGTCCAGTATCTCATGGGCTATTTCGGAATCGGCTTCCGATGCCTGTCCGATTATCCCTCTGGGCGACCGCACTACGCCATCCCCCCCAAGGTTGCTACGACGGTCAGGATTCCCGAGGACATTGGTTCGGGCGCCATCCAGTGGCTGGTTGATCCTGAGAATCCGGGGATCTTGTTCAGGAGCGATAGGTCTGAGGCGAAGCCGTTCACGCCCAGGGAGGTCCCTGAGGGGACTCCTCCGGTTATCTGCGCGTCGAGGACCACGCCTCGGAGGTCGACTTCGATTCCATTTATCTCAGCGGTGGCTCTGGCCGAGATGATGATCCTACCGCCCTGGACGTCGGAGACCTCGATCAGCTGGTACCCTGGTATCATCACGGTGACTCTCCCGAATTCGTGAATCTGGATGTTCGCGCTCTTGAGGTTCTCGCCCATCGCCTCCATTTGGTCCAGTTCCACTGGAGGGAGGGTGGGCATGCCATTGGCCCTGAAGTACAGCCTGTCGACTCCATCGCCGCTGGACCTTATGTTCAAGCCGTAGGAATCTGTTGGCTTGATGGAGAGCCTGTCCGCGAGTCCCTCTGCCATGAGCACTATGTCCCCCTTGCTGTTTATCGCCCTCCCTTGCGCCTCGATGTACAGAGACATGCCCTCGCTGGACGCGGAGAAGTCCAGCACGGGCATACCCTGGAACGCCAGGTTCCTCGTTATGTCGAAGTTCAGGTCGGCCTCGGTTGTCAGGTTCATCGAGCCGGGGACCTGGGTCAGGAACAGGGTTGCTGGCCACCAGGATCCCTCGAGCCACTGCATCTGCTGAATCATTATCGATCCGACCCCCAGGTCCCCCTTACGGAACTCCTCCGGGACGGTTACATCCATCGAAACGGCGTTTCCTAGGCTGGCCTGGATCTCCACTGACTCGGGGATGTCTTGCACCATCATCTCCGTCCTGCTACCTGACTGCCTGTTCAGGATGAGTGCGTGGAACCAGTCCAACCTGTTCGACATCCTGTACAGCGTTGATGTGGAGGTCTCCGTGATCCCCCCCACCGTCTCGGTCCGGAAGACGGAGTCGATGAGCAGGGAGGTAGGCGTTCCTACCTCGAGCCCCTCTATTGTGAGGAAGACGTCCTGACCGTTGACTCCCCGGGAGGAAATGACGAACTCGGAGTTGAATGGCTCCCAGCCGTCCAGTCCTATGGTCACTGACCATGCCTCCCCGCTGGTGACCATCTCCCTGGACACCGAGATGTCTGCCGAGGGAGGGAGGTTGGGGACCCAGGTCTTCAGGTGGAAGCCGTCTGTGATGCCGGAGGTTGCCGAATTGAGGACTATCCCGTGGACCCACTCGGGCTCGTCGATGGAGTCTGCACCCATCTTGGACTCCACTACCAGGTCGAAGTTGGAGTCCGCCTCCAGGCCGAGGGAGAAGGAGAAGTTCCCGTCCCCCGAGCTCGAGCCGGTGGAGATGTCCGTGGTGATTCCAGAGAGGACGCCGTTAACCGACCTGCCGAGGTCCGACAGCCCGCCTATGAAGAAGGCGACACCGGTCATCCCCTGCGAGGAGTTGAATTCCGGTACGTCCAATGAGGGCCCTGAATCCGATCCGCTTGGTATCTGTAGAGACAGGCTGGAGGGCAGGGGGTCTATCTCTGCGAGGATGCTCAATGGTAGTTTTTCGCTGGACGGGGCGTTGGCTACGTTGATCTTCATCGAGTTCCTGCCTTCTATCGTCGCGAATGCTGTGCCTATCCCATCCGGCCCCGGGGCCCCCTCCTCCACGGGCGGTATCCAGCCGACCTCGCTTATCCCGGTCAAGGTGGCCGACAGAGAGGAGGTGTTGCTCTGGGGGTCGTGATGGAAGAGGAAGTGGTCTCCGACCATGGATTGCGGTTCGGGGGAGTCGCTGATTTGCGCTTCGATCAGGTCTATGGTTGAGTTCGAGGACCAGGAGAGGACGCTCCCCGATGTAGTGGAGAAAGAGTCCGGGAACCCGGTTACTCTGACTGCCTGACTGAGGGAGCCGTCGTAACCGGTGTACACTATCGATCCTATTTCAGACGAGGCGGAGTAATCGACCCCGCTCGGAGACGCTGTTATGGTGATGTCGTCAGGGACGTCGGACAGCCAGGCAGACTGGTATTCGGAGCCATCCAGTGAGGATGACTTGTGACTGACGTAGGCCAATCTGAGGCTCTCGGCTGATACGGTATTCAGGGTGAGTACCTGGGAGTCCGTGGAGTTCGAGTCGACGAGGGAGAACGCCTGGAGTCCTGAGAAGTTTACACTGGCCGCTATGGGGACGAGCGGGTCTACCAGGCCCTCGTCGGTCTGCATCATCCCTAGGTCCCGATCTCGAGATAGAAGCACGTGATTACCGGTTGAGGTAACGTGATCGGAGGACCCGATCTGCATGGAGAAGTCCCCCAGAGGGAACGGGTTTCGCGATGCCAGCCACGTGTCCGTCATCAGAAGGTGCATCTCCCTGCCCGAGATGCCCGCGGCATCCACGCTTCCGCCGATCAGCTCTACTACCGTGGATGGAACCTCGTTGAGGATGCTGCCCACGTCCAGGAACACGTCGACTAGATTCAGAATTACTGAGTCCACTATCTTGGAGATGAAGTCCAGGTTGTTTCCCGAGTCCAGGGTGTCGTTAGACTCGGCTGCCCCCCCGATTCCGAATGATCCGTAGACTGCGATTGCGGATGGTATGGAGTCGGCGAAAATGTGGATTCTCCTGTGATCTTCGCTATTCCCTCCCCTTGAGAACCAAGAGGTGTAGTCGATCTCCTGGAGTGGTTGGACGGATCTGACGACGATCAGGCTGTCCGGCGGGTCGGCTGGATTTATCGGAAGAGTGGGGTCGTCTACGTTCTGACTGCTGTCCCTGGTGAAATTCTTGATTCCTATGATCAGTCCCAGCTCGTTTGGGATGTCCCCCGGGAGTTCCGGCTGATCGGTCGAACCTAGCATCCGGAATGCTCGCTCGATCTCGTCCTGTTCTAGCGAGCCTGCAGGCATCCCCCTCAACCATCCCATGGAGTCGGTAGCGTTCCCGTAGGCCCCGTCTGACTCGGACTCCGGGAGGTCGGACCTGTCTTCGTGGAAGTGGATGTGGAGATCGGACCTGCGGTCCGCCCAGTACTCCAGTGTCGTGAGGCTCTTCTCTCCCTGCAGCCCTCCTGATACTGGCAGGACGCTGTCCGTCCTCACTACCAGCTCCGCATCCCGTGGGAGGCGCTTGGACTCCCCATGGGGGTGGAATCTGGCCTCGATGTACGCGAGCTCCCACATCCTCCTGTCTGAGTCGTCGTCAGGTGGGGAGAAGTGGATGTACCCGAAGCCAGCTGATACCCCGCAGCTGATATCCAGGGAGCTCCTGGTGTAGAGTTCAGATGTGTTGTAGCTCTGGGAGCATTCGTCCTGACCCCCGTTGTCGAACCTCAGCGAGTAGGGCGAGGAGATCGAGGAGAAGGTGATGCCGCTCTCGTCTGGGGGGGTTGGGTTGAAGGGATTGAGGAGGGTTTCGAACAGGGTGTCGAACAGGTCCTGAGCCCCTCCTACCACGTCGAAGTAGAGCCTCTCGATTCCAACGGTGAATGTGAAGTCGTTAGGGGGAGTGGTGAATCTGGAGTCGATGACCCAGACGTAGCTCTCCCCGCCTCCGAGGTTCAGGAGGGAACCCGAATCTGAGTACGAGAACGCCTTGATCAGGGACACATGAAGCGACTTCATGTTCTCCCAGTCAGGGTCAGAGGCACTGCTACCGATTTCCTTCACGGTGAACTCGATTCCGGGCTCTATCCAGAGCTTGCCGCCCTCTATACCGAATCCACCGAGGAACTCCAGGTTGATCTGCAAGCCGACCTGGACGTCATCGTCACCATCGCCGTCGACGTCCACTGCGTGGAGGAGAGCGTCGGTGTTGGTGTTCAGGAGGGAGAAGAGTGACGCGCTGAAGGAGACGATCTCGTACCCCTCGATTATCTGACCGTTAACATCGACGTACTGGGTCCAGATTACGTAGTCCGTGATGTTGAACAGGGTCTGCCAGATGTTGTCAACCATCCCCGGGTTGTTCCCCCCTGTCAGAAGCAGGTCGTACGGCTCCGGGTGTTGCGGAGCCGGTGGGGATGAGGAGACCATGGAAAGCCCGTCAATGGACGGGCCCACATCTGAGATGACGCTCGACGGGTCTGAGGATATGACCGAGTCTCGGACTGCGTCGATTCGGGAGTCCGCTATGGGTGAGACCGAGTTCGACCCGAGGAATGACTCCCTCTCCTCGAGCATGTCGTTTAGCTCATCCAGGACGTCGAAATCTTTGGATTCGAATCGAGGTTCACCACTTGCGTAGGTGAAGGGGAGGAGCAGTGGGGAGGCGAAAATCAGCACCAGGATCAGGGTGAGCCTGGAAGAGTTACGATTTTCCTCCCCGGAGGTCCTTTCTCGGTCCATTCTAGACCGCACCTCCTAGAGGTGCGCTATAGGGTGTTGCCCTGCTCGCGCTTCCGAATATCACGGTTTAGCGACGTAATCAGAGTGTGACGGACTGTTCCGAGCCGCAATGCGGGCAGTTGGTGAGAGCAGCGTCTATGCCCTCGGGGAGAGTGATTTGGAACTTCTTCGAGCATTCGGTGCATTGCTTCCTGACGGTCCTATCATCTGGGTCATCCTGTGATTGTGGTTCTTGTGGCAACTCCAGGTCTCCGAGGAGTGAGTCCTCCAGGGTCTCCGAGGAGTGAGTCCTCCAGAGTGCCCTGAGGAATGGGGGCTTCTGCAGGCTTACTTGCTCCCAGTATGTCGAGCATCTCTTCATCCAGGTCTGGGCTGGCTGTCGGCTCGGGTGGTTGGAAGGATTGGGGCTGTGCCCTCCCCCACATCTGGGCCTGCATCTGGGCGGAGGGGGGAGGTGGCGGGGATTCGTCCTCCTCTTCGGCTTCCGATAGTTCGGACATCCTTCTGTTCACCGCGTTGTTGTAGTAGAACAGCGATGCTACCGCGATTACCATCAGGGCGATTACTGACAAGGCTGCGATGATCTGCCATGTGAGTCCGCTGGTTTCATCGCTCTTCGTTACGATTACGAGTATTTCTGCATAGGAGGAAAGGCCGGCATCGTTCTGCACCCTGCAAACCACGCTTGTGGGGCCTTCTGAGTCGAACTCGTAGATGACCTGGGGTCCGCTGAACTGGATCTCGTTCTCGGTTCCCTGCTCGAAGGTCCACGTGTAGTCAAGTCCCTCGGACTGGTTGTCCTGCGCGAAGACCTGCAGAATCGTCGGATCCCCGCTCTCTACCTCAATCTGTGCTTCGTAGGGGGAAATAACCGGTGCCGAGACGTCCATGAAAATGACCGTGACATCCTGTCTGGTGGAGATTCCCGACTTGTCCGTGACGATGATTGAGGCGACGTGCTCTCCGGCGGAGTAGTCATCGGAGACCTGGATCGAGAGGGTGGAGGTGGGTTCCGATATGGAGTAGTTTGAGAGCACGATTGAGCCATCGAATAGCCAGTCTATGCTCTCGACGCCCCAATTATCAGTGAACGAGGCGCTTACAGACATCTCCTCTCCGAACCCCTTCGTTATCTGCCCTGACGGGGACATCGAGACAGTGGGCGGGGACATGTCTGAGACGGCGATCGTCCGGGTTGTGCTCGCGCTCCTAGAGTCGGTGGATGTCACGGATAGCCTGACCGAGTAGTTCCCGGGCTCTGGCCACGATTGCTCAGTGGTCACGCCGTTCACGTCGTTGACGCCATCGGAATCTGTGTCCCATGAGAAGCCCGAGATGGGTATCTGGTCGGATTTGTTGGGAGTCTCGGATGCGGACAGGGTCACTGATTCACCGACGTCCACTGAGTCCAAGTCGCTCTCGCTGGAGATAGTCGGGGAGAGGACCGGCGTGAGGGTCACCGTGACGGTGACAGCTGCATGCGAGGTTCCTGCCCCCCCGCCACCAGGGCCCGGCCTATTGTCCACGACAATGACGAGGTCTTCTCCGTCGGTATCGGAGGCTTCCCATGGAAGGTACCTCTCGCTGTTCACCAGGAGCATGTCCGCCGATACGATCCTCAGTGACGAGGACCAGTCGGAGGAGGGCGAGTAGAAGGAGAAAGCAGACTCCGTCATCACGAAGATGTCGGGCTCCCCTGCCATGGTTCTGGCGTGGATCTCTACGAAAGTTCCCTCGTCTACCGAGAAGGGCCCGTGGACGACGGAGTAGTCCCCGGGGCTTACCCGGTGGATTGAGTCGGATAGGGTGAACTCCTCTGGAGAGATTATCCCGCCATCTAGTGTGATCTCGGAGTCTTGTCCCCCTTGGGCTCCCTCTCCTGAGTCCTGTGGGTGAGCTAGGTTGTCGATTACCAGGTACCATCTGGTTGGGTCGCGGTCCGAAGGGACGTTCCAGTGCCATTCGCCTTCTCCTGAAAATGACTCGAAAACAGAGTCACTGACCCAGACCGAGTCCATCCTGTATGTCTGTTCGTTCTGATAGACGGAGACGGTGTTTGACGGGAATAGGAGGATGTCTATCTCCGAATCCACAGAGATTTCGAAGAAGAGCGATTCGCCCTGGGAAAGAACTCCCAAGTCCACCCTCAGGCAGGATTGGTCTGAGAGGCTCCAGTTTGAGGGCAGGCTTTCTAGATTGGAGTTGGAGCAGGAAATGACTCCCTTGGTGGATGAGGCGGCTACCGAGGAGATTGGCGTCATCAGGATGAATACCGCAAAAACGCACGCCCAACGCATCATCCGCCCGTTCGCCCTTTCCTTTTGAACGGTATCGCAATCGCGTTCGGACTTTGATCTACAGATTCCTGGGTATGGGCGTCTGCGGGAACCACCTCAGTAGCACTACGTCCCCTACCGATCTGACCCAAGTCCATGGGACGGCCACGTGGATCCTTCCCTCGACAATGGCATCCGGGGGGTCTGAGACGAAGATGTGGGTGCAGGACCAGTTGTTGACGTCGATGACGGTGTCATGCACTGTACCGAGGAGGCGTCCGTCGGGGATGATAACCGGTAATCCCCTGATTTCCGAAGCGTGACGGTCCGCCATGCACGTACGCCACTCATCATTCGGCATCAATCTGACGGAATGGAGCGGTTACTTGCCCCTATTCTTGTTCGCCTTGAGGCTTGGTCGGAGCTTCTCCGCTCCCTTCCCCTTGTTTAGTAGGCCTCTGCCCCTCTTCCCTGCGCCTGTCTTGCCTCTGAACGCGCGTCCGCGATGACTGGAGCCGCTGGAAACCCATCCAAGGTCCTTGTCCGACTTGATTGCAGGGTGCTCTGGGTCGATCATGATGACCTCGTAGAACTTGTTCTTCCCGTCCTCGCCGACCCAGTATGAGTTCAGGACCTCTAGGTTCGGGTACCTCCTTGCTGTCCTCTCCTCTGCGATTCTCTGGATCGACTTGGCCATTGTGATCTTCTTGATACCGGCCTTGGAGGGCTTTCTCTTCATGTGTATCTTGCCCTTCCTGAGTCCACCGCGTCGGACTCTGGTTCGTACTACAACCACTCCTTGCTTGGCCTTGTAGCCCACTCTCCTGGCTGCGTCAATTCTGGTTGGCTTGTCTATCCTGGAGAAGACTGGGTCCCTCCTCCATCCTGCCATCCTGTCGATCCTGTACCTAGAGGGCATTCCCTCCTTGGGCTGCTTCCAAACTCCACTTACGTGCTTGTACAATCCCATGGGCATACCTCTAGCGGCCCGCCGACCTAGAACTCATTTATGAGCCTGCTTGCACCAAGGAGAACTGATGGATGAGCGCATGGAAGAGGTAGTTTTCGTCGATATTGGCTCGCTGAGGGGTCACGAGGAGGTCATTCCCGACAATCTGGCCAAGCGAGAGAAGAAGCTTCTTTCCAAGGGATTCTACAAGCCGATAATCGTTGACCGATCCTCCATGGTGATTCTCGACGGTCATCACAAATGGACTGCTGCAGGCAGGTTGGGGCTTGCGAGAGTACCTGTCATCATGGTTGATTACCTAGATGATGAAGGAGTACTAGTGGATGTTTGGCCAAACTGTGGACGGGATTCGATAACCAAGACCGAGGTCCTAGACATGGGGTCATCGGAATATGTATTCCCCCCAAAGACCAGTCGTCACACCTTGCCATTCGAGATACCCTCGATTAGCATACCACTGGCCGAACTGCAGGATTAGAGCCCGGAAAAGATGGGTTTGGTCTCAGTTTGGAAATGCACTCCTGGAGCGAGCGGGGATGAAAACATAATGAGACCCCCGAGTGATTAGATCAGCCCTATGGCAGCCGGGGTAGAGAGGGTTTCGTGGGGAGTCCGGAATCTCTCGATGACCATACCCGGCCCAGAGACTGGTGGCATACTCCTGGTGGAGGGGGGGAAGAGAGCGGGCCTAGCGCTCTGCAGAGAGATGCTTTGCGAGGAAATCTACGCAGGGAGGCCGGTTCACTGGATTGATGGGGGCATGAGCCTGGACCCCTCCGCCCTCATTCGCCCCCTATCGGACAGGGGCAGGACTCCGAGCAGCCTCTCGCTACTACGCACTTGCAGGGCCTTCACTGCCCATCAGATGCATGAATTAGTGTCGAGGCTGGAGAGGGACTTACTCGTATTCGAGGACGGGAAGGACGTTCGCTTGGTCGTCCTGAGCGATCTCGCGAGCATGTTCGCGGATAGCCAGGTGAAGAAGGCGGAGGGCATTGCGATGCTCGAAAGCTGCCTGAGGGTGAGCAAGGAGGTTGCTGAAGAGAAGGGCCTGCTGGTGGTGATCACCGTCGTCAGAAGAAGGTCCCCCCCGCTGCCGAAGACAATGATATCGGTCATGAGGGGGCAGGCTGATGACAGGATATCCCTGATCTCCTACAGGGGAGGGCAGATGACTGCGAGGCTGGACTCCCTCGGCGTGACCGTGCGCCCACTGTCCAATCGGGCTCCCTATCCGAGGCTGAGCGATTTCACCGGAGAAGCCCAATCCTCCAGGGAAGTCTGCACAGAGCCGCCTCTGGAGAGCCTCTCCTCGGACAGTCCGAACGGTGACAGCAAGGACGACGCGGCACGAAGCGCGAGTGCCTCGTAGTACTGGACCTCGCCTCTCTGGCCGATGACGGATGGGCTTCTTGAGAAGACCTCCGACCCCATTCTCACTCTGTCCTCGGGTACCGATCTAGATCTGTCTACGACTACGAATCGGACCTTTCTTCCAGGGGGGTTACTCTGCCCTATCGACTCTCCTCTGAGCAACGCTGATGCGGTGAGGTTCAGTACTCTGTGCTCTCCCGCCCTCCTTCTGACCCTCCTGGAGACTACCAGTTTCGAAAGCGGCACCTGCCCGGTCCTCAGTTCCCCTATCCGGCTACGGAACGCGGAGATGCAGCGTCTGACCGCATCCTCCGGAGAGCCCTCCCTGAGTTCTTCCAGGATATCCTCCTGTATGTCCCGTACCCACTGGCAGGTGGAGTGCTGTCTGAGTTCTATCCCCCTTACCTTCCACCCCTTCTTGCCGTACGCGAAGTACTTCGTCAGGGAGGAAACTCCGGTCGTCCTGTTGGGCACGAAGGCTATCCAGTCGTAGATGTCTTCGAGTTCTATCGGAATCCCGGACGATGCCTCTATCTTCAGCATCAGGGTTTCGATTGATTCTTCCTGCTCGGATTCCGTCCGCCCTTTGACATCGACCAGCCAGATGGAGTCCACTATGGCGTGGAGGCACTCCCATCCGTCCTCCTCGGCCATTCTCTTGGACTCCAGGAGGATGTCCCTCGACCAAGCGCATATCGACTCGTGGCACTCTATCCTCCCGAATCTGGCGTTCCTGTATCCAGTGTAACCGAAGCAGGTGACGAGGAGCCATTTGAGCACGTTCTGCCTCCTGTCCCATGAGTCTCCCTTCTCCTTGGACCTGGCCTTCAGCTGTCTGCGCCTGCTGATTATGGGCGCGACCACCCTTCCCAGAAATCCGTGCCTCAAAGTGCAGGAGTGCGCCTTAATCTCCGGTACATTGAGCTCCATGTCGATGGGAGATGTCTGTCGGCTCTCTATCGCCCTACGGGCCTCACCGGGGTCCAGGGGGAGCCGGCCGCTCCTCAGGTCGGAGCGATTGGCGGGGTCGCAGCAGTCGCAATTCATCGTCTCCGGGCTTATGTTCCGAGTTGCTATTATGCTGGGGAAGAGGCTTGTGAAGTCAAGTTCGAACACGTTCCTGTGAACGCCGGGAATCGGGTCTAGGTACAACCCGCCTCTGTCTGCCAGAATCATCTCCCTGCCGTCTTTGAGGTCCTCGGCCCTGTTCTTCTTCCATGGGACGAGGACGCCGTCCTCCATTGACTGCCTGATCTGTATCGCGGAGATCGCGGAGCCCGGTGACAGCCTCGACAGGTCCTGCATCGGTATCCCCGATGCCCTGGAGAGCTCCATCAGACCCTCGATCCCCCCTTCCTTGCCGATGAATGACGAGCCCATGTCGACGTGCAACCTCCCCTCCAGCGCGTGGTAAGCCTCGGACCTGACGAGTCTCCCGTAACTCCAGTTCGTTATCGCCTTCCTCCTGAGCACCAGGTTCCTCCTCATCCTGCCCAGCCTCAGGGCCTGTCCGCTCGACGAGGCCATCGAAAGGAGCGCGGGGAAGTCGATGACGTCGCCCTTCCTAGTCAGCAGGACGTCCGGGTCCATCCACCCGACGGCTCTCTCGAGTTCGTGGATGAAGCTCTCGGGCTCTCGCCCGGGGCTCATGGAAATGCGTATCGATCCCAGCTTTCCGGGGCTTCTGCCATCACCCAAATCAGTCAGGGTGGCGAACCTGATCTCTCCACGGGGGGTTCTCTTCCCGTAGGCGTCGCGACAGTCAACCGAGAGCGATGCCCTGCTGATGGCTGGAGGCTCCCACTCCTCCTCGCTGCCCTCCAAGGGCTCTATCCCTCGATTCGAGACCCTAACCCTGCTCATAGGGCGTACCCCCATGTCGAACAGGAACCTCTGAGTGGGTTTGGGGTCCACGGAGAAGACCTGGAAGTCCTCCCACTCCCCCAGGGACAGTATGAGGTTCGCCACCCTGGACAGCATCCCCGTCCTGGAGACCTCTACTGCGAGGACCTCCGTCTGGTTCGTGGATTCGTGGCTTATCAGCCTCTTTTCGAGACTCGTTGATAGTTCCCCGTGGGAGGCTTGGACTCCGGCGTCCTCAAGCCTGTCGGAGAGCATTCTGAGTTTTCCAGGGCTACCCGAGACGTGCAGCACCGGCGACCATGGGACCATGTGCAGGGAGGCCTTCCCTCCGTCCTCCTTTATCCAAACGGACATTTGCCCGGACGTCCCATCCTGATGAGCATCGAGCACCCAGCCTTCAGGCATCCCCTTTCGACGCTCCTTCGAGCTTCGATATCCGGGAGCTGAGTTCCACGAGCATCGCTAGCAGCGCTGGCTCCAGCTCGTCGGAGGCAGGCAGCATACCACAGGCCGAGGAGCGGCTCCTCACCGACTTCAGAAGTCGGTCGAACTCCTCCCTCTCGTCAGACCGGAGGGTCTTCCTGAAGGACGACCAATACTCCGCCCTCCTCTCTATCCTGTCCCTCCAAGTTGGTACCGTTCTTCCCATGGGACCCTGACATTTGATTGGCGGTATCAAAAAGATTTCACAGGGGCATTCGCGAACCTGAAAGTGAAGCATCCGAAGATTGAGAGGTCGCGGGATAATCATTCATTACAAACTCTGAATAGTTTTGTTGTGTTCGAAAGTTTGCCATGATTGAGGGAGTACCGGTTGGAGATGCCGAGGGGCAGGATGCCTCGTCCTCCAAACTGAAGTTGTTGGGGGTCGCTATCTCCATGGTCGCCATAATGCTGCTAGTTTCCATCCAGGGGTGGATAATCGACGATGTTGTGGACGAGATAAAGAAAGACTTGGGGATTTACGAGAGAGTGCCCGTATGGGAGAGGTCTGAGTGGCCGTACATCACGAGTGGCAGCTACAGTTACGTCATGGAAATGGGGGATTACGGTATTCTGGAGACGGACAACGAGTGGAACTCTGAGCACCACTTCGTCAGTTTCGACCTGCCCATGAGCGAGGGCGGGTCCGCACCGAACGGAGTGGTGAGTCTGGCTGTGTGGCTCCCCGATGTACCTCCCGGCGTCCAGGTCCCAGTGATCGCGGAGTTCGGACCCTACTTCGACGAGGTCAGTGTCGAAACCCCATCGATAGAGGTTCCCGGAACGTGGCTAGGACAGATGATAATCGACCAGATCCTTCCACATGGATACGCATTCGCCCAGGTCTCTGTGATGGGGACCGGTAGATCGAACCACTGCATGGACCTGATGGGCAATGCCGAGCAGTTGGGAGTCGACGCGGCCGTGACCTGGTTGGGGACCCAGGAATGGAGCAACGGCGGGGTATCTATGATCGGCAAGTCCTACGATGGCTCGACCCCTTGGCAGGCCGCTACCTTCGGGAACGAGTACCTGAAGACGATAGTGCCCATTTCGGGACTAATCGGAGTCATGGAGCTCATGTGGAAAAACGGGAGCAGCGAGGCCAGGGCCCCGATAATGCACAACGGCGTTTACGGCTCCTACGGGATCGACGGGGACCAGGAGGACATAGGCAACATGTGTCCCGACTACATCATCGGTCCCGGCACTGGGGTGGCTGCTTACATGTGGGGCGGAGAGGCAGCTGGAACGTACTGGGAAGAGAGGTACTTCCTTGACAGGGTGCTGAATAACTACAGAGGCTCCGTCTATCTGATACAAGGGATGCACGACTGGAACGTGGATCCGCACATGGCCGTTCCCGTGATCAACCAACTGAAGGACTCGGGGATCGAGGCGAAGGGGCTGTTCGGCCAATGGGACCACGATTACCCGGATAGGCCCGACTACCACTTCGATCGTTCGGGAGAGGGCAGAGGAAGGGAGGCTTACCCGCAGATGGTGAGGTTCGACTGGATGCAGGATCTGCTGGAGTGGTTCGATTGGTACCTGAAGGGAGTCGGGGAGCAACCTGGGCTTTTCGTCGAAATCCAATCCAATCAGGGACAGTGGAGGATCGAGGACCGCTACCCTCCAGATGGCATGGAGTCGATATCCCTGGATCTGGGAGGCGCGATGATGAACGTGGCGGGAACGACCACCATCCTACCAAATGGGAACTTCGGCCCAATCTACGAGAGCGAGCCGTTCGAGGAGCCGATCTGGATATCCGGACTTCCCAGGCTGCATGTGGAGGTCAGCACCGCTACCGTCGGAGGCCAGATCTACGCACTGCTGGAGGACTGCTCCGAGGCCGGCGACTGCATACACATAGGTCACGCGATAATGGATCTGAGATATCACGAGGGCGGCACACAGGAGCAGACGTGGCTTCCCATCTTCCAGACGATCAATGCAAAGATGGAGTTCTTCGCGATGGACGCGCAGATCGAAGCCGGCCACTTCTTGCGCCTCTCGCTGGCCAGCACGGGAGAGGACTACCTGCCGGCATCCACCAGCTCGATCGTCCAGATCCAAGAGGGCTCCTCATCGAACCTGATTCTGGACACAATCCATGAGGCTGACAAGCTATTGTTCGACCCTCCGCTATGCACCCATCCCTACTGTCAAGACTGGTTGAACCAGACCGCACAGTGATTGGGTCGCCCGGACTAGCAGCAGCTGTCTTTCACCGCGTCTTGGGCGCAGAAGCAGGTCTTGGCTGGTACGATGTCCGCACGGGAGCTCCTCTCGTTGAACAGAGCGGTGACCTCGGCGAGCTCCTCTTCGGCTCCCCCCTTTGCCTCCAGGCATAGCTTGAGGCCGAGGAGGCCCCACATGTTGTCCTTCCAGAGGTCGATATCCGCTCTGTAGACCTCCTCTGCTTCCTCGACATGCCCCTGCTCAAGGAGGAGGGCGCCAAGGATGTGGCGAACTGGTTGCATCTGCCCCCAGGGCTCGTTGTATGCCAGGTTCAGCGACAGGTCCACTCCTCGGCGTAGTTCGTCGAAGGCCGCAGTGAAGTCGTGGTCCTCTCCATTCTCCTTGGCGAGGAACTGCCTCCTGTACTCGATCTCGCCCTCGAGGATGGCGGCGTTGACGTTCAGTATCGAGGGTCCTTCTGAGGGGTCCTGGTACATGAAATTGTTATGCATCATCCTGCCAGCAAGGGCCGGGTTCTCCAAGGCCGCCTTGAACAGCTCCTGCTCGGCCTCAGCCTCCGGGACCATTCCCTTCGAAGCATAGGCCACTCCACGGGCGTAGTGCTGAGTGGCTATGGTAGCTGGGAACACATCCCCGTCCGTGTACATCTCCTCTGCCAGTATCTCGTCCCACTTGCCGAACCTGATCATGACATGCCAGGGCATGGTGACGTAGGACTCCAGGAAAATCGCTCCCATCGGGATTATCCCAGCAAGCATGAACTGTGCCCCTCCGTTCTCATCACCTGCCGGCAAGGTCTCGACGGCCTTTCGAGCGTACTTGAGAGCAGTTTCGTACTGGCCATCGAACATGGCGCACCAGACGACGAAGTGGTGGTTGTGCATTCTGTAGAACTTGTAGAACTGAGATTCGTTGCCTGTGATTTCGACGTAGCGATCATCGGCTTCCACCGCGGCTATGTTGCAGTCGATGGCCTCCTTCCACTGCCCAACCCATGCGTCGATGTGCGAGGGCATGTGGACGAGGTGTCCCAGGCCCGGCATGCGAGTTCGAAGTACGTCCGCCGCGGGTAGTGCCTTCTCCGGGAAAGGGGAAAGCTCGAGTGCGTGGCAATAAAGGTGGCACAGCGCGGGGTGGACCTTTGCCTCGTCACTAGACTGGAATGCATCCTCCAGGATATCGACGAGTAGCAGCGTGTTGTCGTCAGCTGGGGTTATCTCTCCCGTTGCCGGGTTCTTGTCCCAGAGCTGCCATGCCTTCAGGTTCATCAGGGCCTCGACGTAAATGGCGGTGACGTCCAGGTTGCCTGCGTACTTCTCGTAGAGAGGTGCCATGGCTTCTGCGAATGCGACGTTCAGCTCGGGGCTGTTGCCCATGTTCAGAGATGCGGGATCGGCTGCATCACGGGCCTCAGCAGAGTGGCGAGTGGATAGCGCCCTGATCAGGTCCTGCTCCAACTCGCTGCAGTGACCCATCACGGAAAGGCCCTGCTGGATGGCGTCATGGCCCGATCCGAGGCCTGGCTCCCAGTTGTAGTTGGAGGAGACGCAGTATGCGATCCCCCACCAGGCCATGGCGCAATCGGGGTCAAGCTCAGTGCACTTTGTGAAGCAGGCAATTGCCTGTTCGTGGTTGTAGTTCAGCATGTGTCCGTATCCCTCGACGAAGGTTTTCCTCGTCTCATCGTTAGCGCAGGTTACCGAGGCGGCGAACTCGTAGTTGCTCTCATTTCCATAATCATATTCCGTTGGTGCAAGTGACATGTTTTCACGGAAAACGGTGAGAATATAAAACCGCGGTTTACTCCTATATAACTGAGGAAAATGCTTGTTTTTTGGTCCGCGCTCCCGGACTTGAACCGGGGACCCCCTGATGGCTGCCTACAACCGTGTGTTTTCAGTCTACAGTCAGGTGCTCTAGCCAACTGAGCTAAGCGCGGCAGAGCAATCGAGTGCCTCTCGCCTTATCTCGCTTTCCGGTGAATAGGTGTGAGTTGACGCAGACTTCATTGTTACCTCCGGCGAATCCGAGTTGGTCTGATAATCGGCTTCGGAGACCATACAAGTTCCTCAACGGTTAAGAAGGCAAAGAACGGACTGAGGGGGCGTAATAGGCAGAAATGCCTGGGATGCGCGAGGCGAGTTAATGGTAGAGGTGCCCAGTAGTTCAGTAACCCCAGAAGGGCCCGCAAATGCCCCTGCTAGGGTTCCTACGGCACTTACCGATCGAGAGTTGGAGAACTTCGGGCCACCGGATCCGAGGATCCTCGTCTGCGGTTGCGGAGGATCCGGTAACAACACAATGAACAGGATCACGCACATAGGTGTGGAAGGAGCCATCACTGTTGCCATCAACACCGACAAGCAGCACCTCGACAACACCAGAGCAATGCAGAAGCTTCTGGTTGGAAGACACATCACGAGAGGCCTCGGTGCAGGGGGAGACCCCGTCATGGGCAGGAGATGCGCAGAGGCCGGCAGGGACGTGATCACCAAGATCGTTGACGGAGCGGACCTGGTCTTCGTGACAGCGGGGCTGGGAGGGGGAACCGGGACCGGTATCGCCCCCATCGTTGCAGAGGAGGCCAAGAGGTCCGGCGCCCTGGTCGTCGCTGTCGTCACCACGCCATTCAACGTCGAGAGGCGCCAGAGGATGGAGAGGGCCCTTGAGGGCCTTGACCTCGTTCGGAAGGCTGCCGATGCAGTCTTGGTTCTGGACAACAATCGCCTGCTCCACTTCGTGCCGAACCTCCCTCTGGACGAGGCATTCAGCATAATGGACCAGCTGATCGCCGAGATTGTGAAGGGAGTGGTAGAGACGATCACACTCCCGAGCCTGATCAACCTGGACTTCGCTGACGTTCGCTCCATCATGAAGGGAGGGGGAGTCACGATGATGCTCTACGGTGAGAGTGACCAGGGCCCGGAGGAGGTCGTTCACGAGTCCCTGAACCACCCATTGCTGGACATTGAGATCGATGGGGCGACCGGGGCGCTTATCCACGTAACGGGAGGACCTTACATGACTCTCGAGCAGGCGAACCAGGTCTGCGACCTGATGACCGCCCGCCTATCGCCCAACGCCAACGTGATCTTCGGTGCAAGGCAGGACCCCGCCTTCGGCGACACCATCAAGGTCATGTCAATCATCACCGGAGTGGCCCACGAGAGGCTGGGCAGGGAGATGGTCAGCGCGGACATGCTCGGGGAGGCCCTCAACATCGCGAGGAAGAGCCGGGAGAGAAAGGACAGTGGATTCCAGAGGTTTGACTAGTGAACAGGTATGGAGAAGCCTCAAAGATGACGGATTTGGTGGGATAAATGATGCAAAGAACACTAGTCTCGCTCAGTCTGGCGTTTTTCCTGCTCTCTTCAGTGGTGGCAGCCCCCGTTTCCGCACAAGCGGCGAATGACCCAAGGCAGCCCTCGGTGGAAAACCCGCACATGCACTTCTGGGGAACCGGTGACCTGTCCTCGTGCTGGACCCACTTCGACGGCAACGACTCCACGGGCTCCTCCGAGGAGGGATACGGGGAGAGGACCTATGGAAGCGGCCAGGTGGAGATCTCCCTCTCTTGCAGGATGCAGGACAACCTGAAGGAGAACATGTACCTGAACCCAAACGGAACCATACTCATCGAGGTGGGCGTACAGATCTTCTCGGATGACTGCGATCAAGCCCAGCCAGGAAGCTGCTTGACCCTCACCCTTCGAAAGGGGAACCTCGCAATAGCATCCAGAGTCTTCCCCGCCACTGATAACAGCGGAAACGACGAGCAGGTCAGGTGGGAGCTCCCGGTAGACAGGAACATGACGGAATGGAATAAGTCCGTCGAAGAGCCGACCTTGGACATCGAGTACTCGGCACCCGGATGGAATGGATGGGACTGCTTTGTTTCTGACTGCACGGGAGTCTTCCGATTCTTTTACTCAAACAACCAAGACGGCATGGATGCAGAGGTCAATTGGCCAGTCATCAACATGACTGAAAATGGTCCGGACGGCGAAGGGGGAGAAGGAGAAGGCGGCGGTAGCCTGCCAGGCGGACTCCCAGGATTCGGACTAGCCGCTGGCCTTGGCTCTCTGGCCCTCGCAGCAGTGGCTGGTAGCTCCAGGCTCAGCAGGGACTAGGGCGTGATGGCTCACTCGATGTCGGGTTCGTCCAATCTAACTTCCAGGGCCTGTGGGTCCTCCAGCGCGACTATCCCCTTGATGTTCTGACTCTCCTGCAACGCTTCGGGGGCCGGTGCGACCTTCACCCTGGTGCCGGAGAGCCTTACGTCTTGGTTGGCGGAGACCTCGGGGGCATCGTTGGGGATGAATATCCCCAGGCCGCCGTACATGCTGTGATGGGCCACGAGGAGGACCCTGCCCTCCTCGTCGACCTCGGACCGCACTATTCGGAGGGTGCTGCCGTCGGCGAGGAGTTTGCTGGCATCGCGCCAATCGTCCCAGTAATCCATCTCCTTGACCTGGAGGTCCTCCATGGACTCCTTGATCGAGTCCTGGCTCAACCTGACCTGCTCCTCCTTGTCCGAGGAGACCTCGTTCAGTCCGTCCAGGAACCTCCTGATCCTGGTGAGCTCGCCGTCCTCGCTCCCGGTCGCGGCTGTGTTGGCCATGAGGAGCATTTCCTTGATCGGGTCCGCCTGGTCGCTGCCAGTCTCGACAGCGCACTCCAGGGCCTCGTCGAATATCTCCAGCGCGAACCAGGGCCTGTCCACCCCCAATAGGGAGTGGGCCAGTCTCATGAGCTCGTGAATGGCCTTCTCCTTGTCTCCCTCTATCTGCTCCCTGGCCTGCTTTAGCAGTGAGCCTGCCATTTCCTCCTCTCCAGACAGGAACCTCGACAATGCCGCTGCTATCAGGTGCCTCAGGTTGGGCAGGTCCCTCTCTACGGCCATCTGGCTGGCCTTCTCGAAGAGCTCAGCGGCCTTCTGGTTGGACTCTGTCGAGAGCGAGAGTAGCCCGAGTTGGTGCAGGGTCCTCAGCTCCGCGACGTCATCCAAGCTCAGGCTCGATAGGTACAGAGAGCGCGATAGGTGCAGCCTGGCGGACTCCGACCTCCCCAGGAGTCCGGAGAGCATGCCGAGTACTGTCTCCATCCTGGAGAGGGGTCCTGCGACGGCTCGATGGGCGATTCCCGAGATGCTGTCGTCGACCGAGGAGAGGCCCAGTCCGATCGATTCCTGGCAACTGGTCGAGAGTTCTGCTAGGTCGGAGTATATCCCTGGGAGGTTTGTGACCTCCTCGAGCTCGAGAATGGTCCCGAGAGCCGGGTCTATCTCCGATGCTGGATGGCATATCTCAGGCAGTCTGCCGAGCTTCTTCCTCCTCGAGGCCTTGACCTTCTCCCCCCTCAGGATTCTCTGCAGCGTCCTTACCATCGTCCCAGCCTCATCCTTTCTCTCATCGTCCTCAGAGGGGCTGGGCAGACCGGGCCTGTTGGTCAACAGGCTGTCAACCAGCCAGGTGAGTTTCGACTGGACGTCGTACTCTGCTGCCCTGCTTATCGCATACCTCATCTCCGCGGACCTGACTCTTCTCGAGAGGGTCTTAATGCGGGTCGATGGGGCTCCTTTCACGGCCTCGGATAGTCTGAACAGGAAGGTGGAGGGGGGGCAGGTCTCGAACCCGAAACCGGCCTTCTCCTTGGTGGTCGTCATCTTGAAGTCATCAGTGACCAGAATCACCTTCTTCCACGTCCTGAGGCGCGGCCCTCTCGCCTATCGTCGCGGCCACGTTCCTTATCTCCCCCTCCGACACCTCAGATGTGAAAAGGAGGTCCTTCAGAGCCTCGAGGAGATTCGGCCTCCCCTTCCAAGTCTTGAATCGGACGTTTCGGACCTCTCCGTGCACCCCAGAGGTGACGTGGAGCCTCCCTCCATCTCCCTTGAGGCACTTGGTTAGGTCTGATACTAGGTCATCCCCAGCTAGATTGCCAAGGTGGATGAATGCATTAGAGTCGACAACCCAAGTATTGCTCCCCACAAATCAGAGCGGCACAAAATGGGCATAAAGTGGTAACTGAAACCGTGTCGAGCTCTGTGTCCTCATTCACTATGCAATTATTGATGCGCATATGGACAAGGAAAATCTGGGGCAGCAGGATAATCGAGAATCATAGAGCATCCATCCTTTGGCATTTCGGGCAGAAGTCCAGCCTCCTGCCCGCGATCACCTCCCTCACCACCTCTGTGCCGCACGAGAGGCAGGGCAGGCCGTTCCTGCAGAAGACTGCATGGCGGTACGACCTCCGCCTCTCCCCCCTCTCCTTG
>LUMI01000270.1_pt1 | contig 42871 bp, 42 predicted proteins | sample 729681 | NCBI WGS metagenome assembly LUMI01 (sample SAMN03860267, study PRJNA289734) | marine metagenome | biome: seawater column; feature: ocean; material: water; isolation source: Red Sea water column Station 34 - depth 10m | place: Saudi Arabia: Red Sea | collected 2011-10-15 | depth 10 m
AGTACCCGCGTCTAAAACGTTAAAAATTGGTGACCGAGTACTGATTTTTTCTATTCTTTCAAATAAATAAAAAGCAATTTTTGATTTTTCATTAGTTGAGTTTACAAATGATAAATATTTGTCTCTAGAGTCAAAAAAAGTTTTTCTCCTCATATTTATTGTTAGTATTTGATCTCCTTATTTACTTTTTTCAGTGATTTATCTGTACCGTGATGAAAGTGTTTGCTCATATCTGGCATGTATTTCATTGAAATTGGTTTTTTTCCAATTGCAACAGACATTTCTCTAACGTGATGCGCCTCTGCTCCACAGCAGATACCAATAAAATTAATTTTATTTTCAACACATTCTTTTGCAAACTCAGCCATTTCATATCTGTTACAAAATAAATTGTCTAAAGCTACAGGGAATGCGTTTCCACCAGGAATACAATTACATCCATGATCAGTTATATTTAAAAAACCAGGTTCTTCCTCTGTTGTTCTATAAGGAACAGGTAATCCAGCAACATGACATGAAACTTTTTCTCTAACCTTTTTAAGAAGCTTCATTGTCATTTCAGGTCCTCTATAACAATTTAATCCAACCACATCTGCACCAAGATCTTCCATCATTTTGCAAGCATCTTCAGCGCTATGACCTTCTCTTGTTTTGTCTCCTCTTGGAATTGCAAAATTACAAACTGCAATTAATCCAGCATCTTTAATTGCTTTTAAAGCAATCTTCATTTCCTCTGTCCAATTTATTGTTTCTGCTATTACAAAGTCAACACCAGCTTCTTTTGCCCAAGCAACTTGTTCTTCATACATTTGTTGACATTGTTTGTGAGTATTAGGATCCCCTGGATCAAATACATTTGTATTAGCCACATCTCCGCAAACCATAAGATCTAAATCTTTAAACTCAGCAGCGGCATCTTTTGCAATTTTAAGAGCACCTTTTTGCATTGGTTCTAACAAATGTTCTTTGCCAATTATTCTAAGCTTTTCTCTATGACCATAATATGTAAACGCCTGAACAACATCTGACCCAGCTCTAATAAATTCTCGATGTAACTGAGTGACCACTTCTGGATGTTCTAGAACAACTTCTGGAACAAATGGACCTGCTGATAGATAACCACGTCTTTCCATTGCAAAAAGATATCCTTCTGCACACATGATTGGTCCTTCATTTAGTCTTGTTAATAGATCTTTTTTCATAACTTATCCTTTCATCTGATTAAATTGTTTGCAACCCATTTATGAAAATGGTGGGTTGGGTTATCCATTACTGGAGAAAAATTACCTCCATTATATGAAGGAGATTTTCTTCCATCTTGCATTCCTTCAATAATATTTAAATCTTCACTTTGAACTCCTTTCCAAAGTTCAAAATTTTGTTTTCTTAAAGATTTAAATTTTTTTGAATTCGCTGCTTCTTCTCCAACATAATATATTTCCATATGTTCTTTTGTGTATTCGCTATTAACTGGTTCTAACCAATAAGCATAAAAATGGTCTTTATGTATTCCAAGCATCACATTTGGAAATAAAGCAACATACTCTGCAATATGTTCTTTATCTTTAGGCCAATTTGGAAAACATGGAAATTTTTCTTTACCTTTAAATCTTGGATTATAAACAATAGTTCCTTGTCCGGCAAAACGATTTGGCAGACCTTGAATATGATAATGATCATCAATTTTTGAATATGAATTTAATCCTGGATGAACCCAAGGAAGATGATAGCTTTCACAATAATTTTCAATTGCAAATTTCCAATTGCACTTTGCGTTTAAATTAAAATATCCAAAATCATTTGAATATTTAATTAATTCTCTATCTTTGATTGGCCAAAATTTTTTCCATCTATCGCTTAGTGGTTTAATATATTTTTCAAAAGGAATTTCATTATTATTTATATTTACAAAAATTAAATCTAACCAAACGTAAGATCTTACTTCTTTAAGTCCACTTTTGGATTTATCAAATTTATTACAATTATGTTTATTCATTCCACCGATATGTGGAGTTGCAATTAGTTTGCCAGCTAAATCATAAGACCATGAATGATATGGGCATCTTATTACATTTTTAATTTTACATTTTTCTTGAAGTATTTTGTATCCTCTGTGACTGCAAACATTATGAAAAACTTTTATTTGATTTTGTTTATCTCTTAAAAGTATTAGTGGTATTCCAAGCAAATCAAATGGTTTTGCATCACCTATATTAGGTATTGAACTTCCAACACCCACAACGACCCATTTATCTTCAAAAATTTTTTTTCTTTCAACTGAAAGATAATCTTGGTTCGTGTAACACTCATTAGGAAGACCATGAGCTTTATCGATAGATTTGTTTACAACTTTAATTTTATTTAGATCAACTATTTTTGATAACTTTAATTTTTCAACTTTCATTAAACCTCCTTGTTATAAGTTGAAGATTTAAAAGTTAAATTTTATGACTCTCTAATGATAATTTGTTGAAAAACAGTTTTACAGTTTAATGAATAGACAAATTCTTTGAAAAAAAAATTTGAATGAAATTTCATATTTTAACATTAACTCTTTTAAATAAATCTTTAAAGACAATTTGACTTCAACTTACAGTTGTAATCAATTTGCAATAAACTGGTCGATATGTTCTAGTTTAAGAATCATAAATTTAAAGAGGAGAATAAATGAAAAAATTAAAAACATTATTAATCTCTGCTGTTTTTGCTCTAGGTGTTACATCAATAAGTGGTACTGCAAATGCTTGTGGTAAATTAGTTATTGCTGAACAAAACTGGGCCTCAGCTGAGTTAATGGCAAACGTTGATAAAATTATCTTAGAAGAAGGATATGGCTGTGAAGTAGAATTGGTGCCTGGTGCTACAATGCCTACATTTACTTCAATGAATGATAAGGGTACTCCTGACATGAACCCAGAACAATGGGCTAATGCGGTTTACACTCCATTAAAAAAAGCAGTAAGTGAGAAAAGATTAATTATTGCTAATCAAGCTCCTATTACTGGTTTGGGTGAAGGTTGGTGGATAAATCCGGCGGCAATTGAAAAATATCCTCAAATCAAAAATATGACAGCTATGGAAATTTTAGAGCACCCTGAGTGGTTCCCATCTAAAGAAGATGCATCTAAAGGTGGTTTCATGGGATGTCCTGCAGGTTGGGGATGTCAGTTAGCAAATGCTAATCTTTACAGAGCATTTGACATGGAGAAAAAAGGCTGGGTTCTTCTTGATCCAGGTTCAGCTGCAGGTTTAGATGGTTCAATTGCAAAAGCATCAGACTCTAGCGAACCTTGGTTTGGTTATTATTGGAACCCTACATCAATGGTTGGAAAATATAATCTACAACCAGTTGATTTTGGTGTTCCTTTTGCAGGAAGAGATAACTGGGATAACTGTATTACTCTTGCTGAACAAGATTGTGCAGATCCAAAACCAACCGCATGGACAAAGTCAGAAGTTAACTCAATTGTAAGTGCAAACTTCGCAAAAACTGGAGGAAAAGACGTTCTTGGATATGTTGAGAAAAGAACTTACCCAGGCCCAGTAATGAACGGTATGCTTGTATATATGGCTGATAATCAAGCAAAAGGTTCAGACGCTGCAGTAGAGTTTTTGATTAAGCATGAAGATATTTGGACTAAGTGGGTATCTTCTTCTGCTGCTAAAAAAATCAAAAAAAGTTTATAATTAAATTTAAATTCACGAGCCTATTAATTTAGGCTCGTGATTAAAAAAAAGAATTTTTTATGGAATTTTTAACTGAATTTCCAGAAATGGGGAGAAGATCCCAAATGGAGCTAAGAAAAGGTATCGACTTAGCTTTTAGAAATTTTTCAAGAGAATATGGTGATGGAATAGAGGCATTTTTTGATCCTCTTTTATATTTCTTGATAAGTTTAGAAAAACTTTTGTTAAAAACTCCATGGCCAATAATTATTTTGGTTATCTGTGGTCTTGCGTGGCTTGGGTCAAGAAGTTTAAAATTAGTTATAGGAAGTGCTGCTGCATTTATTTTAATTGGTTATTTTGGAATGTGGGAAGATTGTATGGCTACAGTTGCAATTATTACTGTATGTACAATCCTATGTATTGCTGTTGGAATTCCTATTGGAATTGTAATGGCAAGATCAAACAGAGCTGAAAAAGCAATTTTGCCTGTCTTAGATATGATGCAAACAATTCCAAGTTTCGTTTATTTAATTCCAATACTTATGTTGCTTGGTATAGGTAAGGTTCCAGGCTTAATTGCTGTTTGCGTTTATGCTGTGCCACCTATTATTAGATTAACTAATCTAGGTATAAGAGAAGTAGATAGAGAAACAATTGAGGCTAGTGAAGCTTTTGGAGCAACCACTGTTCAAAAACTTAAATCAGTTCAAATTCCACTTGCATTACCAACGGTTTTTGCTGGTGTGAACCAAACAATAATGATGGCTCTTGCTATGGTTGTGATTGCATCGATGATTGGAGTTAAAGGGCTTGGAGTTCCAATTTTAAGAGCTGTTTCAAACCAATATTTAGCACTTGGAATGATGAATGGTTTAGCAATTGTAGCTCTTGCAATTATCTTTGACCGTATCACTCAAGAGTATGGAAGACGGATTCAGAAGCATCGAGGTCAGAGAAAATAACTGGCTCATTTTGGACAGCGATTTTTCTAGACTCATATTTCAAAATAAATAAAGATCCGTTCATGAATTTTTCTTTGGAAATTGGTCCGCACACTGACCTTGATACTCTTCCGCCTGTTAAAGATGTATATGTTACAATGTTACCCGGTGGAGATTATAAAGAGACAGCCTCCAAGTCTGGAGATTTAGTAAAGAAAGGTTTTAATCCTGTTCCTCATTTTCCTGCAAGATCAATAAATGATGAAACTGAATTAAAAGACTTTGTTACAAGATGTAAAGACTTAGGTGTTAAACAAGCTTTAGTGATTGGTGGAAGCAGAGATCCAATTGGAAAATTTGATAGTTCCTATCAAATGCTGGAGACAGGATTTTTTGATGGAATTAGAATTGGAATCGCTGGACATCCCGAAGGGAGTCCTGATATATCCGAAGAAAATTTAGAAAAAGCAATGATAGATAAAAAGCCTTATGCTGACTATATCGTTACACAATGGTTACTCGATACACAGCCTATCATTGATTTCATTTCTAAACAAACAATACCAGTTCATGTTGGAATTACTGGGCCAATGAAAATATCTAGCTTAATAAAATTTGCTAATATCGTAGGGGCAAAAAATTCCATTAACTTTCTTAAATCTAATTTTAGTAAGGCGTTAGATTTATTAAAACCTAAAGACCCTAATGATTTAATTGGGAAAGTTAAATCGCACACTGATTATTTCCACATTTATACATTCGGCGGCTTGAAGGAAACAAACAAGTGGTTGAAGGAGAACAACTATGTCTAATGAGTTTGACTATAGTAAAGTAAGACACGTTACATCAGTAGATCAATCTGATAGAAACGTTCCTTACAATTTAAGACAAAGCGGTCCAACAAAAGTTGAATTATTAATTTCAACAAGGGTAAGAAAATCACCATACTGGCATTTATCAATGCAAGCAGGATGTTGGAGAGCAACAGTGTATAACCGTATTTACCATCCAAGAGGATATGTAAAACCTGAAGATGGTGGAGCAATGGTTGAGTATGATGCAATCGTTAATCACGTTACAATGTGGAACGTTGCAGTTGAAAGACAAATAAGAGTGAAGGGTCCAGATGCAGAAAAATTTGTTGACTATGTAATCACTAGAGATGCAACTAAAATTTCACCAATGAGAGCAAGATATGTAATTCTTTGTAATGCTTATGGTGGAGTATTAAATGATCCAATTCTTCTTAGAATTTCTAAAGATGAATTTTGGTTTAGTTTATCTGATAGTGATATCGGACTTTACTTGCAAGGTGTTAATGCAGATGAAAGATTTAATGTTGAAATTGACGAGATTGACGTAAGTCCAGTTCAAATTCAAGGACCAAAATCAAAAGCATTAATGAAAGATTTATGCGGTGATCATGTAGATTTTGACAACATGCCATTCTACGGACTTGCAGAAGCTAAGGTTGGTGGAAGAAGTGTAGTTATATCTCAATCTGGTTTCTCTGGTGAAGCTGGTTATGAAATATACTTAAGAGAGTCTACTTTATATGCAGAAGATATGTGGAATGCTGTTCTTGAGGCAGGTAAAAAACATAATTTAATGGTAATTGCCCCTGCTCACCATAGAAGAATTCAAGCTGGAATTCTTTCATGGGGTCAAGACATGGATAACCAACATAATCCTTTTCAATGTAACTTAGGTTACCAGGTCTCTTTATCAGGTAAAGGTGAATGGGATAAAAAAGGAGACTATGTTGGTAAAAAAGCTTTAGAAAAAATGAAAGCTGATATTAAAGCAGGTCAAAAACCATATAAACTTCAATTAGTTGGTTTAGAATTAGGCGGAAAACCAATTGAAGAATATGCTCCTGACTTTTGGTTAATTTCAGGTGAAAACGGAGGAGAGCCAATTGGATTTATTACTTCTCCTTGGTATCATCCAGAAAAGAAACAAAACATTGCGATGGGATACGTTCCTTTTGATGGAACTCTTAATGCAAATGGTTTCCCTAAAGGAAAAGTAGGAACAAAATACAAAGTTCATCTACCTGAAAAATATTCAGATACACCTGGTCAACCTGTTGATGCAGTTGTTGTGGATATTCCTTTCAAAGAATCTTACAACGCTAATACGAGAGAAGTTGTAAAAGGATAAATAAAATTTTTAGGGGGAAATAAATTTTCCCCCTAAATTATGACAAAAACCTTCCTAATTGTTGTTTGCATAATCATAGCCATTGCATTATTACTTTTTCCGTTAATAGTTTCGTATAAAGCTCAAAAAGAAGATAAAGATAAATAATGTTTGCACAATTCTTAGATATAATTTTTAGATCATTAAAATTAGATAGAAATCTTTACAAAGACCAAAGATATTTTGGTGAAGCTGCAATTTATTTTGCAGGTTTAATAATGATTTTGGATGGTGTAGCTGGCGCTGTTGCTGCAAATACGATTGTTAAAACATCAATTGGAGTATCAGGTCTAACTGCAATTTTAACATGGTTGGTTTGGTCTATCTTTATATATGTAATTGGTGTTAAAATATTCTCAGATAAAGAAAGTAAAATTCCATTTAAAAAGGTTCTTATTGCAGTTGGTTATGCGCATGCTCCTGGTTTATTGAGATTTTTTGCAGTAACTCCTGACCTTGTTATATCAATTATTTTTTTAACCCAATTTTGGATATTTGCTTCTTTAATTATATCTACAAAACAAATTTTAAATCTAAAATCTAGCTTTAAAGCTTTTGGAATAATATTTTTATCTTTTTTAATAATAGCATTTTTATCTGTTTCATTTGTAATGAGTAGAATGAATGCTCTTCCAATTAGCAATATAAGTTAAATAGGAAAAATTGTTTTAGAAGTTCTACAGGATTTACAAAGTTTGAATCCTGTTAATATTAAATTTTGTGATACACTTTCGTCTTCTTTTTTACATTCGTCACACTTATTATTAAAGTCTTTAAGATCATCTTCCTTAACATTTTCAAAAAAATCTTTATCAGTCATTATCAGTTAAACCTGCGCCAGCAGCAGATTTTTTTAATTCATCTGTTTCTTCAACAAAAGTATTTTCAGATATTTTATATAATTCTGACCATTCTTCTTCACTAAATAAATTATTATTATCCATAAATTTTAAACTAATTTTTTCACCTTTCTCAACAATATCTCCACTTAAATAATTTGAGTATACTGCTTGATTAAAATTAAAAAGAAATTCTTTATTATCAATTTTTAAAAAAATTCTTTTTCCAATAACTTCAGATGCACGACTTACAAAAGGTATAAATAATAATGGAAAACCAAGATTGGTTATCTCAATATTATTTGCATCTTTTAAATGAATTGATTGATCAAAAAAATTTACACCCATTGTAATTGGGCAATATAAACTTTTTGAATTGTTAATACTTGAAACTGTGCTTATTTTTTCAAATTCTTGGGTTTTGATAATTTTAAAATATTGATTAATATTTTTAAATCCTGGTAACCCAAACATTTCAAGTAAACGAATATTTTTTCCAACTTCTTCAGATATTCCCCATGAGAAACCAATTCCTCTTGTTGCTCTTTTAACCGCTGTTTCTATTTCACTAAAACTTCTCATTAATTTAAAGAATTATATACCCAATGACTGTCAAATGATTTTAATTCATTTGGTAGAGGTGCGCCTTGGAACATGCAAATTCTAAGCCATTTGTCTGATCTTGGATCAAATTTAATTGCACCAAAAAATGAAAGTTTAAGTCTAAGCATGTCTATAGGCATTAAATTTGAACCGATTGTGTTATCTTGAATTTCAGCATATGGAAATTTTTCTGTAACAAAAGCTCTTCTTACGACATGCCGAAGGTCATTGTGTTCCATTAAAAACTTGCCAACTGTCAAACTATTCTTTGATACAAAAAGAATCTCATAAAGTTTTTTAATATCTCTTGCTATTGCAAGCGGTTGTTCTAGCTCTGCACCAGTATCATTGTATCTATCTGCTAATCTTGGTTCTTCCTTATTTTTTGAAATGAACCAAAAGTTCTGATTATTTTCATTTTTAGAAAAATCTATTTTAAGTATTTCAGAGTAGTTTTTTTCAAGGATATTCCTTAGCTCTTCTACAGTTCTATCAATTGGAATATTAAAATATTTATCCTCATCTGCACTCATATTTTTCAGCAACGGATTAACAATATTATCATAAGGCTCCATCATCATTGAAACAATATACTCGATACATTCATCGCTTAAATTGTCTTCAATCCAAGTATAAATCTCATTAAAAAGATAAGGCTTATTATCTATTGTACCTTTATTGATAAAATTTATGAATTTTTCTAAATCAATGAGTAATTTTTGAATTTTTTTATTTTGAAATTCACTATCTGTGTGCCAACTAGTTACATTTTTTAATGATTTAATTAAACAATTTTTAAAAATATCAAAATCTTCTTTTGATACTTTTTCAATTTCCCTTATTTTTTTTAGAGCCATTTCTCTTGCAAAGATCCAATTATTTAATAGTGCTGGATGATTTACAATAAACGGCGCCATTCCAAGACCTGTTGAGTTGCCTATTCCAAGATTTCTACAAATATTTGGATCTAATTGAACTGCTAAACTTGGGTTTTTATTCTTTGCAATATGATTAACCTGATCAAATGTAAATTGTCTTACTAAATAAACTAGCATCATTTCTAATCTAAACGGACCCAATATCTCATCTCGGTTTTTAATTCTAAATCTATCAGCTAAACCAAATTTTCCTGAACCATATACGGCTGTAGTTCTATATAGATATCCAACTTTAGATAAAATATTGATATCTGGCTGTTCACCATTAGATAAACATTCCACAACATGATTGAAAAGCCTGACTGATTTATTTGCTCTAGAAAGAGTTAATTCCTTGTAGGATAATCTCCCAACCTCTTGTTTTGGAACTTCTTTAGATAATCTTTCAATATCATTTTCTGAAGGTACTCCATCATGCAAAGTAAATGCAGCATCCCATTTGGTTGCTATAACTCTATCCGATCTTTCTTCATCTTTAATTTCATTTGCAAAGCAGATTAGAGAGTAAGTTCTATTATTTTTTGAAAAAGAATACACTGCTCTTCCAAATCCTTTTTGATCTAAATTAAATAAATCTCTTCGATACTCCCAGTGCTTAAACTCGTTCAGGAATGATCTCAAAAATGATAATTTTGATTGGTGAAAAGATCCAAGCTTAGATAATTTCATCAAACTTTTTGGATCTCTTAAATTTACTTCCATTAATTTATATTTTTATAAAAATTAAACCAATTATTACCTAGAATATTATTTGTTTCTTCTTCATCAAAGCCAACTTTTAGCAAACCTTTTTCAATATTTGCAAAACCTCTTGCATCAAGGAACCAATTAGGTTGATCAGGGAAGCCAGGTTTATCTTTGCTACCCTCACCATAATTTGTAGCCTTTGCCCAAGTTCCATTTCTCATCCACTCAACAACACTGTCTGGTTGGTTCAAACAAAGATCAGATCCAATACCAACATTTTTAGATCCCATTATATCAACTGTTTTTGCAACCATTTCGCAGAAACTTTCAAGTTTACAGTTTGTGCTATCTTTTAAATGATGAGCATATAATGATAATCCAAGCATCCCGCCACTTTGAGCTAAGCTTTTTAAAACTTCATTTGATTTATTTCTTTTTGCTTCATGCCAAAAAGAAGGGTTTGCATGAGTTATTGCAATTGGTTTTTCACTTAACTCTATTGCGTCTAAGGTGCTTTGCTGTGCTGAATGAGACATATCAATAACAACCCCCACTCTATTCATTTCTTTAATGACTTCCTTGCCAAAGTTTGTAACTCCACTATCTTTTTGTTCATAACAGCCTGTTGCTAGTAAAGATTGGTTATTGTAAGTAAGTTGCATAAATCTACAACCGAGCTGTTGAACCTTCTCTACTAAATTTATGTCGTCTTCAATGGGTGAACAATTTTGGAAACCAAAAAAGATTGCAGTTTTTTTTTCTTTTTTAGCTTTTATTATATCTTCGTAGGTTTTCCCAAGAAATATTAAGTCAGAGTTATTTTTAAAGTGCTCATCCCACTCTTTTGTTCTTTCTAAAAACTCATCAAAATCCTCGTGATAAACAACTGTTACATGTACTGCATCTAATCCGGCCTCTCTATTTATTTCAAAAACTTCTCTAGACCATTTACAATATTGAAGATTGTCAATTCGATAATTCATATTAATTAAATTATATTTAATACAGTATTTGTCGATAGGTTTATATGTAAATAGAAGACACAGATAAATTTATTGAAATTTTACCTTATTTTGTAATAAATACTGAGATGATAAGGTTAATAATCACCAAATGAAAAAAAAATTAAAAAATAATAAAGTTGCGATTGTTATGGGTAGTCAATCAGACTATTCAACAATGCAATACTGTGAACAGGTTCTTAAAATTTTAAAAGTTAAATTTGAAACTAAAATTGTCTCGGCACATAGAACTCCAGATAGAATGTATAAATTTGCTAAAAGTGCTGAAAAGAATAATATTTCTGTAATAGTTGCTGGGGCTGGTGGATCTGCTCATCTACCAGGAATGATAGCAGCTCTTACTAGTATTCCTGTAATTGGTGTTCCTATTGAAAGTAAAAAATTAAAAGGCCTAGACAGTTTGTTATCAATTGCACAAATGCCAAAAGGAATCCCGGTTGGAACAGTTGCAATAGGAAAAGATGGTGCGATTAATGCCGGATTATTTGCAGCTTCTATAATTGCTAATTCAAATAATCAGATTAAGAAAAATCTCAATAATTGGCGAACTAAACAAACAAAATCAGTTAAAAAAAAACCTAAATAAATGTCAAATATCACATTGGGTATAATTGGTGGTGGTCAATTAGGCTGTTTATTGTCACAAGCTGCAAATAAGTTAAATATAGAAACTGTTATTTTCAGTGATGACAAAAATTCCCCAGCAAAAAATTTAACAAAAAATTTTATTATTGGAAATTATGATGATGAAAATTTGATTAAAGAATTTTTAAGCAAAGTAAATATTATTACTTATGAATTTGAAAATATTCCTTATAAAATTTTAAAAAAACTTAATGAAATTAAACCTGTTTTACCTAAGCCTGAAATTAATAAATTAATTCAAAATAGATTTACTGAAAAAGATTTTCTAAACAAAAATAATATTAGAACAACTAGATATGCGTTAATTAAAGATGAGGATGATATTAAAATTAATGATGGATTAATTCCTGGATTGCTTAAAACTTGTACTCTTGGGTATGATGGAAAAGGACAATTTAAAATAAACAAAAAAGATGATATTAGCTCAGAAATTGATTTTTCTAAGGAATATATCTTAGAAAAATTTATCAATCTTAAAAAAGAAATTTCAGTAATAATTAGTAGATTTGGTCATCAAAGATATGAAATTTATGAGCCAATAGAAAATGTCCATCAAGATCAAATTTTAAAATATTCAAAAATACCAGCAGAAATATCTGATAAAATAAAAAATCAAGCAATAGACTGGTCAACTATCATAGCTGAAGAGCTAGACTATATTGGAACGCTTTGTGTTGAGTTTTTTATAGACAATAAAGATAATCTTTATGCAAATGAAATAGCTCCAAGGGTTCATAATTCTGGTCATCTAACTATAAATTCTCACAACATTAGTCAGTTTGAAAACCATGTAAGAGCTGTATGTGGATTAGAAAAATTAGAAACAAAAAAAATTCATAATGCAAGAATGATAAATTTAATTGGAGCTGATATTGAAGATTATAGGGGCAAATCATTTAAGGACAATGAGTTTTTCTTTGATTACTTAAAAAATGAAATAAGAGACAAAAGAAAAATGGGTCACTTCACCATTGTAGAAAAATAAATTAAACTTTTTGTATTAAAGATAAACTATTATTTGTAGGTTTATTTACTTCCTTAGAAATTTCATAAAAGTTTAAATTTGGTTTACTGCATTCATTTAAAAAATTTGAACCTGAGAGTTCTAAATTTAAATATTTGTTTATATCATTTTCATTAATAATAACTGGTTGTCTGTGGTGAATTTCGGCGACATTTTTTGAAGCGTTTTCAGTTATTAAGCAAAATTGATTATTTTCAAATATTGCAGGAAAATATATAAGTTTTTTGTCTTCCCTTTGAAAGTAATAAGGAATTTTGTTTTTTTCCTCTCTTTTCCATTCATAAAAACCATCTGCAATTGCAATACATCTAGAAACTCTTATCAACTTTTTAAAAGATACTTTTTCATCTATTGTCTCAAGCCTTGCATTAGTTAAAGGTTTAAAATCTTTCTTTTTTGACCAAGATGGAACTATACCCCACGTCAAATTTTCAAGTGTATTACCATTTGTGTATTTTTTTATAACAGGAAGTTTCTGATAAGGGTGGGCATTATAGTTCTCTCCATCTTCTACTTGTATAGCTGATTTAACAATTTTTTTTGTCTTAGAAACTGGATTGGTAATTACATATCTACCACACATAAAATCAATTTATTCTTGGCTAAATTTATTTTTAGATTATATGTTCTTCAAAATAATGAAATCAATAGAAAATAATTTTGATGATCCTAAAGTAAATGAGCTTTTAAATAAGCATTTTATTGAGTTAAGATCTGTATCTCCGGAAGGCAGTTCGCACGTATTAGATATTCCAGGACTAAAAGATCCAAGTATTAGATTTTGGAGTTTGTGGGAAAATGATGAGTTAATTGGATGTGGTGCTTTAAAGACATTAGAACCAGATCATGGTGAATTTAAATCAATAAGAGTTGCTGATAAATTTAGAAAAAATAAAATTGGTCAAAAAATTATTTCCCACCTAATTGATAGATCGCAACAGTTGGGATTTAAGAAATTGAGTGTTGAAACTGGATCGGGGGAATTTTTTGCACCTGCAAGAAAATTATTCAAAAGTTTTGGTTTTGAACCTTGTGAACCTTTTGCTCATTATAAAGAAGATCCAAATTCTTGTTATTATTCATTAAAATTATAAATTAAATATTTTGAAAAAAGATCTTTCACTCCCATTAGTTCTATATGTTGCTGAATTTATATACTTAAAAATTCATGAAATAAAAAATAATAATAATGATTTAAATAATATTGATGCATTTGAAATATTTATGGGAACTAATGAATTTGATGAAATCAGTTCAGGTAAATTTCATGATGTATGGTTTGAGCACCTTAAAAACAATAACTTCATAGATAAATTGACTGGTAAAAAGGTGAATGAGGAAACTTTAAAATTGTTAGAAATTCAAAAAAAATCAATGATTAAAGAATTACTAAAAATTCCTAAATTATATTATGCCAAAAGTCATTTTCCTTTAGAATTGTCACAAAGAGCCTTTAACCATCTTTGGCGTGTATGTGAAAGCTATGAGCTTTGGTGTAAAGAAACTAAGCAAGATAAATTAATTTTATTAAATCTTGCGTCCTAATTTTTATTTTTTTTAAAAACAAATCAGTTAAGATAAATACATGTCTAATAAACTGTTAAATTTTATTGATAGCACTCTGTTTGATCTCGGAAGGCAGTTTAAGTGGAGTTACTTACCTCCTTTGATGATTTACGTTGCAGCAGGTATATCTGGTTTAACAGGAATTGTTGGTACTTTTTTTGTAAAAGATTATTTAAATTTATCCGCAGCTTTCCTTGCCGGACTTGGATTTTGGGCTTCACTTATTTCAATAAGTTTACTAATAATGTATGGATTAATCATTCATACTGAATGGATGTCTACCATATTAACTGTTGAAACTTGGTTTGTAATAAGTGTTTTGTTATCTCCAATTGGTTATGTTGTTCAAGATGTGGTTGCTGATGCAATGACAGTGGAAGCTGTACCTTTGGTTGACGATAATGGAAAAAATTTTTCAAAAGATGAAATTAAACTCATGCACACAACGATGCAAACGCTTGGAAGATTTGCAATTATTGGGGGCACTGTATTAGTTGCGCTTGCAAATGTTGTTTTATTTAAAGGAGTTGATGATCTACTTCAGGCTGAAAAAATATCACTTTATGGATCGATTTACATTTATGCATTAATTATTCCAATTGTATCTGTTCTTGGGATATTTTTGGCTTCGTTTCTCAAAAAACAAAAAAGGAAAAAATTAATAAAAAAAGGTTTATCAGGTTTTGAAAGTGAATTACCTAAAGAAAAAACAGAGGTTAATTGGTGGATATTAGGTGGTAGTTTAGTTTTTGTAATTTTTACCTTAAGTGTTGGATCCTTTAAGTTACCTTTTGCTCAAGAAATTGTGTTTTTAGGTTCAATGGCAATAATTCTATTTTTAATGAATAAGTTAATTAAAGAACTTCCAAAAAATTTGAGGATGACTGTAGTTGGAACAGCAGTGATTATTTTTGTTTTTCGAGCAATGCCTGGACCTGGACCTGGATTATCGTGGTTTGAAATAGATGAACTTAAGTTTAACGAACAATTTTTCTCAGTATTATCATTAATTGCATCAGTTCTAACTTTAGTTGGAATAATTGTTTTAAGACCATTTATGGCTAACAACTCTATAGCAAAAATAATAGTTATTTTATCTATAGCTGGTGCCGTTCTGTTCTTACCTAGTGTGGGAATGTATTATGGTTTTCATAACTGGACATCGTCATTAACAAATGGTGTTGTTGATGCAAAATTTATTGCAATACTAAACACTGCTCTTGAATCTCCTTTGGGCCAAGTTTCGATGATACCGTTACTTGCTTGGATCGCTAAAAATGCTCCTTCTCATTTAAAAGCAACTTTTTTTGCAGTTTTTGCATCATTTACAAATTTAGCACTATCAGCAAGTTCTTTGGGTACAAAATATTTAAATGAAATTTTTACAATCACCAGAGAAGTTAAAGATAAAGTAACAAATATAATTCAAACAACTGCTGATTACTCAGAGCTAGGGTTATTATTAATTACTGTTACAGTTTTAACTTTGGTTGTTCCAATTTTATTTGTTAAAATTATTCAAAATACAAAATTTAAAACTGACGAATGATATTTAAGCAATTCTTCGATAAAACTTCATCAACGTATACATATTTAATAAGTTCTGGAAAAGGTAGAGAGGCACTTATAATTGATCCTGTTTTAGAAAATGTTGAAAACTACATAAAAATTCTAGATGAATTAGAGCTAAGGCTTGTGAAAGTTGTTGATACACATATTCATGCAGATCACATTTCTGGTATGGGTGAATTAAGAGATAGAACAAATTGTGTAACTGTAATGGGGGATCAAGCCCCAGCTAATGTGGTATCAATGAAAGTATCTGATAATGAAGAATTAAAGATAGAAAATATTAAACTTAAAGCTTTATTTACACCTGGACATACGTCGGAAAGCTTTAGTTTTTTAATGAATGACAGAGTTTTTACGGGCGACACATTATTAATTAAAGGAACAGGAAGAACTGATTTTCAAAACGGAAATCCAAAAGATTCTTATAATTCAATATTTAATATTCTTCTTAAATTGCCAGAGGAAACTCTAGTATACCCTGCTCACGACTATAAAGGAGAAACAGTAAGTACTATCGGAGAAGAAAGAATGTTCAATCCTCGACTTCAAGTTAAATCAATTGATGAATACGTTGAAATAATGAACAATTTAAATTTACCTGATCCAAAAATGATGGATATCGCAGTTCCAGGTAATTTAAATTTAGGGATCAGTTTAGAGAAACAAAAAGAAAATAATGGTTTAATATCAAAAGATTTCTTAGAGGAAAAATAAGTGAATATTTAAATCTAAACCATAAAGAACTTAAAAATAAAAAAATACTTTTTTATTGTAGAGTGGGTCATAGATCTACGTTGGCTGTACAAATTTCCAAAAAATTTAAATTAGAAAATTGTTATCACTTAGTAGGTGGATTTAAAAGTTTATCTTTATAATTTAAAATTAAACTGCTTTATAGCCAAACTCTAAACATGCATCTGTAATTGAATGATGTAATGAGTCTCCAAAACTTCTAAGGGCCAGAATTCTAATTACCTGTGGGTTATCAGAAATAAAATCTAATGTTATTGTTATTGCATGAAAAATCGAATTTGAGCAATTTCCCTCTTTTAAATCATTAATATTTAATGGACATCCTTTTTTAATTACTTCTCGAGCTAGTTCGCCCTCAATCTCAATTATTGTTCTTGAATGAGAAAGATCTGTTATTGCAAAATCTGTATCTAGAAAATCATTTTTGAAAGTATCATAAATATTTTTTTTATCAGAAATAACCAACCAATTATCTGGCCCCATCCATAAAATTCTTGTACTAGAGTTGGATTTTACATTTAAAGGTTCTGGTAATCTTAAACCGTCTAAGTTCATTTTTGATATATCAGCTGTTGATTTTTTATATTTTACAAGCTGATATATAGTTAAATCTTTTATTTCTCTTAGTTTAATAAGTTCATTTTCTTTTTTATTTTCATGATCACCAAACAAACCTTGTTTATGGACAGTATTTAGTGAAGAAGTGTATGTCATGATCGAACTCTCTTTCCTTCAGGATCTACATAATGAGAAGAAATTATTTCAACTTCAATTGATGTATTTTTTAGTGGTGACACAGCAAATAATTTTTTTCCAATCATATTTTTACCATCATGAACTATTGCAAGTGAAAATGGATTGTTATTTTCAACACTCCAACAAGAAGATGATACGTGTCCTAGTTTTGGATTTGGTAGTTTTGCTTTTTCATCAGCAACAAGATGAGAGCCTTCTGGTATACTTGATTTTCTATCTGTAGGAACTAATCCAACTATTTTATTTCTGTTCTCTAAAGTGAAAGCTTCTTTTCCAAGTGAATTCTTGCCTATAAAATCTTTCTTCTGTGAAACCATAGAATTTAAAGCAACATCTTGTGGAATTGTTCTTCCATCTAATTCTGGACCTGCAACATGTCCCATTTCAATTCTCAAAGTTGATAAAGCCTCAGTTCCATACGGCTGATTGTTAAATTCTTTTCCTATTTCCATCATTTTTTCCCACATAAACAATCCATAATTCGACTCAACATTTACCTCGTACGCAAGTTCACCTGAGAAAGAAATTCTAAATACTCTAGCCTTAACACCAAATAAATCTCCTTCTACATAACCCATAAATGGTAATCCCTCATTTGAGACATCTAGATTAGGAAATAATTTTGCAAGCATATCCCTAGATTTAGGTCCGGCTAATGCTGCACCTGCCCATTGTTCAGTTGTTGAAACAACATTCACATTTAATTCTGGCCATACAATTTGAAGATAATACTCTAAGTGAGATAAAACGTTTGCAGCTTGAGCAGTTGTTGTGGTCATATGATAATGATTTTCGGAAATTCTTGTAGTAGTACCATCGTCCATTATCATTCCATCTTCTCTTAACATTAATCCATATCTTGCTTTACCAACTGGCAGTTTTAACCAAGCGTTTGTATAAATTCTGTTTAAAAATTCTGCAGCATCAGGTCCTTTGATATCTATTTTACCAAGAGTTGTTACATCACAAATCCCTACATTGTCTCTTACATTTTTTGCTTCACGCTTTGAAGCTTCAAATAAAGTTTCATTTCCTTGTTTATAATATCTTGGTCTCTTCCAAGCACCAGCATCAACAAAAACTGCATTGTTTTTTTCATGCCATTCATGCATGGGTGTTTTTCTAGTTGGCATAAATTCCATACCAACTTCTCTTCCAACTATCGTTCCAATAGTGACTGGTGTAAAAGGTGGTCTAAAAGTTGTGTGACCTACTTCAGGAACTATTTTATTTTCAATATTAGAAACCATTTGAAGACCATTTAAATTACTTGTTCTTCCTTGGTCGGTTGCCATTCCTAATGTTGTATATCTTTTTACATGTTCTATTGATCTGTAACCCTCTCTTAAAGCTATTTCTATATCTGAAACAGCGACATCATTTTGAAAATCCACAAATCTTTTCGGGTTTTCATTTTTTGGTAATGGCATGCACCAAAACTTATCATGAGCATTATATTTAGTTTCTGTAACCGTTGGAACTTTACTTTCATTATTCTTTTCAGTTATTTTACTTGATAATTCTGATCCAGTTTTAAATCCACTTTCTATTGTCTCTTGCAATGTAAAGCTTCCGTTTGCAGCACCAATTGTTTTTTCATTTTGTTTCGATTTATCAGGAATAAATGCATCAATTTTCTCATCAAACTTTAATTTATTTCCTGATTGTGAAGCTAAATGAACAGTTGGTGTCCAAAAACCAGAAACACAAATACAATCACAATTTATCGTTTCAATTTTTTCAAAAGATTTTTTATCTTTAGTTAGTTTTCCAATTTTTGCAGATTTTACTTTTTTATAACCATTTGCAACTATCACTCCATAAGAAAATTTAATTTGTATACCTTTGTTTTTTGCTTCTCTTACAACTTCAGACTCGTGTTCTTCTCTACTATCTAAAATTATTGGCTCAATGTTATTTTTTTTAAACTCAAACGCGGTTTCATATGCGGTGTCATTGTTTGTAAAAATGATTGGTTTTCTTCCAACTAAAACTCCATAAACTTTCATATATTCTTTTGCAGCTGAGGATAAAACAACACCTGGTGTATCGTTGTTACCAAAAACAATTGGTCTTTCAATTGAACCTGTTGATAAAATGGTTTCTTTGGCTCTTATATACCAAAGTCTTTGTCTTGGGGTATATTTTGATTTTTTAGATAAATGATCGCTAACTCTTTCAAACATCACCATCATATTATGATCATAGTAACCAAAAACTTGTGACCTATTCTTTAAAGTTACATTGGGCATTGTTTTTAACTCTGAAATAATTTTTTCAGACCAGTCTTTTCCTGACATATTGTCTATACTTACTTCGTCAGTAAGAAGGGTTCCTCCGTATCTAGGTTTATCTTCAGCAAGTATTACTTTTGCTCCATTTTTTGCAGCTGCATATGCACTTGCTAGTCCTGATGGACCTGATCCAGTGACTAAAAGATCGCAATATTCAAACTTGTGTTCATATCTTTCGTTATCTTTCTCTAATGATGCAACACCAAGTCCTGCTGCTTTTCTAATAAATGGTTCATAAATTTTGTACCAAAAGCTTTTTGGCCACATAAATGTCTTGTAGTAAAAACCTGCTGGAAAAAATCTTTTTAAAAAATTATTTATGGCACCAACATCAAACTCAACTGAAGGCCAACAATTTTGGCTAGTTGCAGATAATCCCTCTACCAATTCTATCTCAGTAGCATTTATATTAGGCTCAGAGTATCCATTGATTGTTACTTGAAGTTTTGCATTTGGCTCATCAACTCCGGCACCTAGGAAACCTCTTGGTCTGTGATATTTAAAACTTCTACCAATCAAATGTACTCCGTTTGCAAGTAATGCTGAAGCTAAAGTATCTCCTTCATAACCCTGGTATTCTTTTCCATTAAAATTAAACGAAATAGGTTTGTCTCTATTTATTAATCCAACACTATTTAATCTATGTGATTGTTTCATTTAATTTCTTCACTCATTTTTGCAGTTTGGAAAATTTCGTGTGTTGCTGTGTCTCTTTGTGCCTTAAACCATTGTCTACATCCTGAAATATGATGCCAAAGTTCAATGTGTTTTCCTCTTGGACTTTTTCTCATGTAAACAAAATTGTTCCATTCTTCAGAAGATACTTCTTTATTTAACTCAGGTCTTTTAACTGTTGCATCTCCACCATATGCAAATTCTTTTTGCGCTCTTAATCCGCAGTAGGGACACTTAATATGAAGCATAATTTATGATATCCAAGTTTTAGTACCCAAACCTTTTTCATCTAAAAGATATCCACTAGAAAATCTATTTAATGTAAGATCAGCATTTAATTCGTGTAATCTATCTTGTGCAATTGTATGTGCAAATGTCCATCCTGAAATAGGTGTTGATTTAAATCCACCATAACACCAACCACAATTAAGATATAATCCATCAATATGTGTTTTATCAATTATAGGTGAGCCATCCATAGACATATCCATAATACCACCCCATGTTCTAAGCATTTTTAATCTACTTAAAAATGGAAACAGAGCTAACCCGCCAGTTAATACGTGTTGAATTGTAGGAAGATTTCCTCTTTGTGCATAACTATTATATCCATCCAAGTCACCACCCATAACCATCTCGCCTTTATCAGATTGGCTAATGTAAAAGTGACCTGCTCCAAACGTAACAACTCCATCTAAAACTGGTTTTACTGGTTCTGAAACACATGCTTGAAGAAGATGTGTTTCAATTGGAAGGGTCATGTTTAATTTTTCAGCAAGAATATTTGTGCTTCCAGCAACACATAATCCAACTTTTTTTGCTTTAATATTACCCCTTGAAGTTCTAACACCTTTTATTTTTCCACCTTCAATATCAAAACCTTCCACTTCACAATGTTGTATAATATCAACACCCATACTATCAGCTTGTCTTGCATAGCCCCAGGCAACTCCATCATGTCTTGCTGTTCCTGCGCTTGGTTGCATTAATCCACCAAATATTGGAAATCTAACATCATCGGAAAAATCTGCCATTGGTATTAGTTTTTTTACTTCTTCTCTATTTAATAATTTTGCATCTATTCCATTTAATCTCATGGAATTTCCTCTCCTTGCGTAAGCATTCATCTGCGCATCTGAATGTGCAAGATTAATAATTCCTCTTGGAGAAAACATGACGTTAAAATTTAATTCTTGGCTTAAGTTTCTCCACATATCCATTCCAGCTTCATTAAATCTTGCATTTGCATCATGCATAAAATTAGAACGAACTATTGTAGTGTTTCTTCCAACGTTTCCTCCACCAATCCATCCTTTTTCAATTACTGCAACATTAGTAATTTTATGTTCTTTTGCTAAATAGTAAGCTGTTGCAAGACCATGGCCACCACCACCAATGATAACAACATCATATTCACTTTTTGGTGTAGGATCTTTCCATGCAACTTCCCAGTTTTGGTGATCACTAAATGCATTTTTAATTAAACTAAAAACAGAATATTTTTGCATAGAAGGATTTTATAGCAAGAAATGTATATTTTTCTTATTTTTTATATATATATTTTTTAGAAGTTTAAAAACTTCTTAAAAAGAGTTAAGAATTCTCCACATTAACTTAACCTAGAGAAAAATTCTTATGTCTAAAAGTGATATCCAAATAGCAAGAGAAGCTAAAATGAAACCCATAAATGAAATTTTAGCTAAAATAAATGTGCCAGATGAACCAAATGCTTTTAGCCCGATGGGACGTCACATTGCAAAAATCAATTTGGAATATTTAGATGAACTCAAAGATAAAAAAGATGGAAAGCTAATATTAGTAACAGCAATCACTCCTACTCCAGCTGGAGAAGGTAAAACTACAACATCGGTTGGATTAAATGATGGATTAAATAAAATTGGAAAAAAATCTATTGTTTGCCTTAGAGAACCAAGTCTGGGTCCATCTTTTGGTATGAAAGGTGGTGCAGCAGGCGGAGGATATGCGCAAGTTGTTCCAATGGAACAAATAAATCTGCATTTTACAGGCGACTTTCATGCGATTACTTCGGCGCATAATTTGTTATCTGCATTAATTGATAACCATATTTACTGGGGTAATAAATTAAATATAGATGTAAGACGAGTTGCTTGGAAAAGAGTAATGGATATGAATGATAGAGCTTTAAGATCTATCAATATCAACTTAGGTGGAGTTGCAAACGGATTTCCAAGAGAAGATGGTTTCGATATTACTGTTGCATCTGAAATTATGGCTATCTTCTGTTTAGCTAACAATTTAGAAGATTTAGAAAAAAGAATTGGAAACATTACTGTTGCATACACAAGAGATAAAAAGCCAATCTTTGCAAAAGATCTCAACGCTCATGGTCCTATGACTGTATTATTAAAAGAGGCGATAAGACCAAATGTTACGCAAACTTTAGAAAATAATCCTGCAATAATTCATGGTGGTCCCTTTGCAAATATTGCACATGGTTGTAACTCTGTTATTGCAACAAAAGCAGGTCTTAAGCTTGCTGATTATGTTGTAACAGAAGCAGGATTTGGCGCTGATCTTGGAGCAGAAAAGTTTTTAGATATAAAATGTAGAAAATCTAACCTTAAACCTTCATGTGTTGTTATTGTTGCAACAATTAGAGCATTAAAGATGCACGGTGGTCTAGCAAAAGATGAACTAAAAAATGAAAATGTTGATGCTCTTAAAAAAGGTTTGGTGAACTTAGAAAGACACATAGAGAATGTTAAGAAATTTGGACTACCTGTTGCAGTAGCTGTAAATCACTTTGTTGCAGATACAGATAATGAAGTTAAAGAACTAATTAGCTCATGTGAAAAAATGGGAGTTAAAGCAACTTTATGCACTCATTGGTCTAATGGTGGTGAAGGAACAAAAGATCTTGCATCACATGTTGTTGAATTAATTGATAAAGATGAAGCTAAATTTAAGTTTTTATATGAAGATGCAACGCCTTTATTTAAAAAAGTAGAAACAGTTGCTAAAGAAATTTACAGAGCAAGTGAAGTTACTGCTGATAGCAAGGTTCGAGATCAATTAAAGTCTTTTGAGGAAATGGGATACGGAAATTTACCGATTTGTGTTGCAAAAACACAATATAGCTTTTCAACAGATCCAAATCTAAAGGGCGCACCTTCTGGACATGTATTGCCAATTAGAGAAGTAAGATTATCTTCTGGTGCAGAGTTTATAGTTGTTATATGTGGAGCTATTATGACAATGCCAGGGCTACCAAGGGTACCAGCTGCAGACTCGATCAAGTTAAATGAAAAAGGTGAAATTGAAGGTTTATTTTAATTTATAAAATAACAACTTTTAAAATCGCTATAAACGAAATTAAAATAAGTAATTGCAGAACTATTTTTCGAAATTCATTTTCTTTTGATTTTTTAAAGTATCTATTTCCAATATAAACACCGATTGGAAGAATAAAAATCAAAGGAAGTGCTCTATAAAAAACTACTTCATTTACAATACCAGTATAATAACTTATCGTAAAAGCATAAGTATCAGTAAAAAAGAATAAGGCGGCTAGTGATGCTCTAACAGATGCACTCTGCATCGATATTACTAACAAATAAATAGCAACTGGCAATCCTCCAATTGTACCAATACCATTACAAACCCCAGAAACTAATCCTGTTAAAACTTTAAAAAAATTATTATTTAATTTCCTATTAGTAAATCCTCTAAATAATAACAAAGAGAGTATAATTACTGAGGTTGCAATTATTAAATGACTAATTTCATACGAGGTATTTCTTAAAATATACAAACCTATTGGCGATCCAAATAAAATTCCTGAGAAAAATAAAAATACAAATTTCCACTGAATACTTTTTATTATAACTGGCAACATCAGTATTGAAAGTGATACCTCTAAAATTAAAATTATTGGAACTATTTGGATTGGTGGAAGTATGAAGCTTAATGTTGAAATAGTTAAGGCAGAAAAGCCAAATCCTGTAAAACCTCTAACTATTGAAGCAATAAATATTACTGAAAAAACAAGAATTAATTCATAAATATTTAATTCAAGTAAATTAAAAATTTCCATTCTAAACTATATTAAAGACGAAAAATCCAACCAATTTTCAACCTCTTTCATTCTAATTTCTTTTTTGGTTTGATTGTTTATTTCATTAATATTTTCAATATGAGTGTCTAGATCACTTTCATTTTTAAAAATTTCTTTATTTGATAACAAATGTTCTCTTCTATAATTAATTAAACTAATCATTTTTTCATAAGTAATTTCTGGGTGATATTGGATACCCCAAATATCACAATTATTAACTTTAAAGTTAATTCCTTGAACATTATTAATTGAATTAAATGCCAAATGCTTAGTATCTTTAGGTAAGGTTACTACCTCATCATAATTATAAGCCGGTGTGTTAAATTTTTTAGGCTTGTCTTTATATAAAGGATGCATAATTCCTTGATCAGTTAATTCAATATTATTTGATATTCCAATATTTGTTCCATTTGTTGCTCTTTTTACATCTCCTCCAGCTGCTGTAACAGCTACTTGCATACCCCAGCAAATAGCAAAAATTTTTTCAATTTTTTCAAAACATTTTTTCATAAACTCAATTTGTTTTTTTATTTCAGGCTTATCATCATAGACATGCATGCTACCACCACCCCAAATAAGTCCATCATATTTTTCAAGTTCATTAATTTTATTATCTAGTTTTTCGGATGAAGGATTAAAAACATCCATTTCTAATTCTTTTGTGTAATTTGATATTGTTTTTTTTAAACTTTCTGAATGAGTTTCAATTCCATAATCTAATAATTTTTGATTATCTTCTTGTATGTTTCCTTCAACTATTAATATTTTACTCATACCAGTTTATGATTAATTATTTGTTTTGAAGGTAATTTGAAGCTATTACCAGCTAATTACAAGTTTTTTATTGTTACAGATAGCATCAAGCATACTAAATAATAAAGGAAATTCTTTTTTATCGAACTCTGCAAGTATCTTTGGTCCAATTTGAAATGCCAATTCAGCTCCCTCTACTGTAATTTCTTTCATGTGATTTTCTTTTGCATCTTTATATAATAATCCTCGCCCAAGATAATTTCCCATTTTACTATTTCTTCCTCCAGCAGCGCTTACATGTAAATCACCAAGTCCTGATAAACCATATGCAGTTTCTTCTTTGCCATTTAATTTTTTTGTAAGTTTTTTCATTTCAGATAAAGATTTATAAAATAAAGAAGCCGCTGTATTTAAAAAATATTTATTCTTAATTTCATCGCTAAGATTATCTCCACTTAGTCCTTCGGATGCACCAATCAACATTGAATAAATATTTTTTGTAGCCGCACATACCTCGACACCAATTAAATCATCTGAGTATTCTGTAGAATAATAATCAGTTGAAACGTATTCACCAATTTTTTTTACAATTTCTATATTTTCATTTGCAAGAACAACGCTACTTTTAACCCTGTTTGCCAAACCATTTGCAAGACAAGGACCACCTACAGCTGATATTTTTGCATTGGTTATACCTTTATCAATTAAAATTTTATGCAATTTTTCAGCTAGTGTTTCAAATTTATTATCAATTATCGCTAATCCTTTTGTAAGTAAAAGAATATCAGTATGATCCTTATAAAATTTTGAAAGCTCTTCCCCTATCCATTCAATACCCTTTGAGCTAACTCCAACAACTAATAGATCTATATTTTCTTTTATCTCATCATTAAATTCAGAAAATTTAATTACTTTTATATTTTTTGGTAATTGGCAATTTAAAACTGGATGAATATTATTACTGTTATTGATGTTTTCTATTACATTATCTTCTAAAAATGACCCTACCAGATAAACATCATTAGAGTTATCAGCACATGGTACGGCAAAAGCAGAACCCATTGCTCCAGCACCAATAATAACAATTTTTTTCATAATTTTTAAACGTATCTAAAGACAAAGAATGCAAAGATAAATGAAATAATCGTTGCAATCCACAACATGGGCCCAATTAAACCAAGCCAACCTAGATGAATATAAGCTGCACTTAATAAAGAGACAAATAATCTATCCCCTCTTGTTGTATCTAATCCTAAAATACCTTTTCTAGGGCTTCCACCTGGTTTTTTTTTCTCCCATATGGTCATTGCAATTAAACAGCATGCTATAAAAATGAAAAACGCTGCAGTTTGCCATGTCCATGCCATCCAAGTAATAAATTCAAAATCAAAAAAACCTTTCTCTTTTGCTTTACCAACAGAACCCCATGTATTTGTTTCAGCGGCAGCGTATAATTTTGTAAATATCATACTCGTCCTAATGCGAAACCTTTCGCGATATAATTTCTTACAAAGTAGATAACAATTGCACCAGGTACTATTGTTAAACTTCCAGCAGCAGCTAATAAACCAAGTTCATAGCCTGAGGTACTGGCGGTTCGTGTCATGGTTGCTGCAATTGGTTTTGCTGCAACAGCTGTTAATGTTTTTGCTAACAGCAACTCAACCCAAGAAAACATAAAACAGAAAAACATTGTTATTCCTATTCCTGCAGTGATTGTTGGAATAAATATTTTAAAGAAAAACTTCCAGAAAGAATAACCATCCACATATGCAGTTTCATCTAATTCTTTTGGAACAGCAGACATAAATCCTTCTAATATCCAAACTGCTAGAGGTATATTGAACAAGCAGTGAGATAAGGCTACTGCAACATGAGTATCAAATAAATTTACTGATGAATAAAACTGAAAGAAAGGTAATGCAAATACCGCAGGTGGAGCCATTCTATTAGTTAGAAGCCAGAAAAATAAATGTTTATCACCTAAAAATTTATATCTTGAAAAAGCATAAGCAGCTGGCAAAGCAGCTGCAACTGAAATTACAGTATTTAAAACCACATAATAAATTGAATTTAAGTAGCCTGTGTACCAAGTACTATCAGTAAATATTTTTTTGTAGTTCTCTAATGTGAATTCATTTGGCCAAAGAGTATAAGTATTAATGATCTCTGTCGTTGTTTTAAAAGACATGTTTAATAACCAATAAATTGGTAACATTAAAAAGATTATGTATACGGTAGGCACTACCCATTTATATTTCTTCATGATTGACCCTCATTTTTCATCATTAAATTATAAAATACCCAACAAACTGTAAGTACAATAAAGAAGTATATTAAAGACATAGCAGCAGCAGGGCCTAAATCAAATTGTCCTAAAGCCATTTTAACTAAATCAATTGACAAAAATGCTGTGGCATTACCAGGGCCACCTCCTGTTAAAACAAATGGCTCTGTATAAATCATGAAGCTATCCATAAATCTTAATAGGATTGCAATTGTTAAAACTTTTTTCATTTTAGGTAACTCAATATATCTAAATACAGACCATCTACTTGCACCATCTATCTCTGCTGCTTGATAATAAGCCGGCTGGATTGATCTTAGTCCTGCATAAGATAAGAGCACAACTAAAGAAGTCCAATGCCATACATCCATTAAAACTGTTGTAAACCAGGCATCTCCACTTTGTTGAGTAAAATTGTAATCAAATCCTAAAGCATTAAGGGAGTGACCTAAAAAACCAATGTCTGGTAATGCAAATATATTCCACATTGCCCCAACAACATTCCAAGGTATTAATAAAGGCATAGACATCAATACTAAACAAACCGATACCCCTATACCTTCTTTAGGCATTGTAAGTGCTATGAAAATTCCTAATGGGATCTGTATAAATAAAATAATTAAAGTGAATAATATTTGTCTACCAAGTGCCGCATGAAATCTTTCAGACAATAGGATTTGTTTAAACCATCTGGTACCTTCCCACATAAATACATTGTTTCCAAATGTTTCCTGAAACGCATAGTTTACAACCGTCATTAAAGGAATAATTGCATTGAAAGCAACCAATACAAAAACAGGAATTACAAAGAACCAAGCTTTTTGATTTACAGTTTTATTCATTATTCAATTATCCAATTATCTCCATAAACATATGTATAATCTTTATTAAAATTTAAAAATGCTGATCCAGATGGAATTTCATCTGATGGTTTTGCTATAACTTTTATTTTTCCGCTTTCACTTTCTGTATCAACAATTTTATGTCTTCCAGTATTGCTTACTTTTAAAATTTTTACTGGTAATCCTTCTTTGTTAAATTCAACAAACTCAGGTCTAATACCAACTTCTGTTTTCGAAAAACTATTTCCTTTTATGTTTGCTTTAGTTTCAATTTTATTTCCATTAATTGAAATGTTTCCATTATCTATTTTGCAAGGTAAAATATTCATACCTGGTGAGCCAATAAAGTGACCGACAAAAGTATGTTTTGGTTTTTCAAATAATTCTACAGGTGTTCCTACCTGAACGATCTCAGCTTCGTGCATAACCACAACTTGATCCGCAAATGTTAATGCTTCTGTCTGATCATGTGTTACATAAATCATAGTTCTATTTATTTTTTGATGAAGTTCTTTTAATTTTGATCTTAAAATCCATTTTAAGTGAGGATCAATCACAGTTAATGGTTCATCAAACATAATTACATTAACGTCTGATCGAACAAGACCTCTTCCCAGTGAAATTTTTTGTTTGCCATCGGCTGTTAAACCTGAGGCTCTGTTATGCAGCGTAGAGGTAAGCTCTAACATTTCTGCAATTTCATTTACTTTTTGATCTATTTCTTGTTGAGAAATTCCTCTATTTTTTAATGGGAAAGCTAAATTATCAAATACTGACATTGTATCGTAAATAACTGGAAATTGAAATATTTGAGCAATGTTTCTTTCAACAGGATTTTTATTGGTTACATCTTCACCATTAAATAAAATTTGTCCCTCAGTTGGTTGAAGCAATCCCGAAATAATATTTAACAAAGTTGTCTTTCCACAACCAGATGGTCCAAGAAGAGCGTAAGCTCCTCCATCTTGCCATTCTATATTTACATTTCTAAGTGCCCAATCCTCTTTTTGATTTTGTGTTTTTAAATAACTATGGCTTAAATTTTGAAGTGTAATTTTAGACATTGCTTACCAATTTGTTATTTTCATCGAAATATAAAAACTCATCTGAATTCATAAAAAGTTTAGTTTCCTCTCCAACATTTTTTTGATGTATTCCATTTGAAAGAGATACCCAACTTAGATCTCCATTGGTAAAGTGTATAAGGCTCTCTGAACCACTTAGTTCAGATATCAAAACTTTGCCTGATATCTCTAATGAGTTTTGTCCTTCTTTATATGTAGTAATATTATGAGGCCTAATACCAACTTTGTATTCTCCATCTTTAAGTTTAGAGTTAATTTTCCATTTAACCTCATCTGATAAAAGAGAGCATGTATCTCCACTTTTTTTAATTTTGGCAATATTCATTGGAGGATCGCTAAATACTTGTGCAGAATGCAAACTATTAGGTTTGTTATAAACATCTAAAGTTTTTCCATGCTGAACAACTTTTCCTTCTAATAAAGTTGCAGTATATCCACCAATCAATAAGGCATCTGAAGGTTCTGTTGTTGCATATACAACAATACAATCTCTATCTTCAAATAGTTTTGGTAATTCTTCTCTTAATTCTTCCCTTAATTTAAAATCTAAATTTGCCAAAGGTTCATCAAGTAAAATTAAATCAGAGTCTTTAACTAAAGCTCTTGCAAGAGCAGTTCTTTGTTGTTGTCCTCCTGACAATTCATTAGGTCTTTTGTTAAGCATTGGTGAAAGTTTCAATAATTCTGCAACTTTACCTACTCTATTTTTAATCTCTTCACTATTAACTCCAGATATTTTTAAAGGAGATGCAATGTTGTCATAAACATTGAAATTCGGATAATTGATAAATTGTTGATAAACCATTGATACATTTCTTTTTTGAACTTTTACTCCTGTAACATTTTTATCATTAAACCAAATCTCTCCATTGGTTGGTTTATCTAAACCAGCCATTATCTGCATCAAGGTTGTTTTTCCTGCTAAAGTAGATCCTAACAATACATTAATTGTATTCTTTTCTAGTTTTAAATTTGTTTGATAAATATGAGTTTCTAATCCAACTTTTTTTTCAACGTTTTTAAGTTCTAAACTCATAATTTTATTTAGATTAAATTTTGAAAGAAGGGCGTGTTTACGCCCTTCTTGTATTTGAATTTATTTACAAAATAAAATTAGTTCCAAGCTTTTTCGTAAGGAACTGTTTTACCTTGTGGTTTTTCATCACGTTTTGCTTTTGGTGATCCAGGTTGACCTAACCAGTAGCTTGCGCCTTTTGGTTCAGACAATCTTGGTCCACATCCACCGTACGTATTGTTAGCTTTATCAGCAGCTTCCATACGTGACATAACTAAGTTCATCTCTTCTGCAAGACGATCCATAGCTTATCCGGAACGTTAATACCTGTAGGTGACCACAATACTCTGTTAGGTGATCTGTAGAATTCTACTAATCCACCTAATTTTGGAGCTCTCTCTGTGAAAGATTTGTGGTTGATATCGCTATCTCTAATGATTGTTAAACCAACGTGGCTTTTCTTTAGAGACACAGTTTTTGATACAACGAACTGAGCGTATAACCATGCAGCTTTTCTTCTTTCAACTGGAGTAGACTTAAATAAAGTCCATGATCCAGCATCTTGATATCCAAGCTTCATACCTTCATCCCAGTAAGGACCTTTCGGTGAAGGACCCATTCTCCATAAAGGATTACCATTGTCATCAACTGTTTTGTTTCCAGAACTCTTAGGCGCTACCATTGATGCTGTAAACGCTGTGTACCAGAAAATTTGTTGAGCAACGTTACCAGATGATAAAGCTGGTAGTGATTGGTAGAAGTCCATACTTGCAGCCCCTGGAGGTGCGTATGCTCTTAACCATTCATCCCATTTTCTAATTGCATAAACTGCTGCTGGTCCATTAGCTGCTCCACCTCTTGCAACGTCTGCACCAACTGGATTACAAGTTCCTGCTTCCATTCTGATACCCCATTCATCAACAGGTACACCATTAGGTTTTCCAACTGATCCTGCTCCAGCCATTGATAGCCAAGCATCAGTCATTCTCCAACCTAAGTCAGGAGCTCTTTTTCCGTAGTCCATGTGTCCGTAAACTCTTACACCATCGATTTCTTTAACATCGTTAGTAAAGTATTCAGCAATATCTTCATAAGCTGACCAGTTTACTGGTACTCCTAAATCATATCCGTATTTAGCTTTAAAGCCTGCTTTTATATCTGGCTTATCAAACCAATCTTTTCTAAACCAATAAAGGTTTGCAAATTGTTGGTCAGGTAATTGATATAATTTTCCATCAGGACCAGTTGTAAATGATTTACCAATGAAATCATCGATGTCTAATGTAGGTAATGTTACTGCTTTACCTTCACCAGCCATCCAGTCTGTCAAATTAACTGCTAACTGCAATCTTGAGTGCGTACCAATTAAATCAGAGTCATTGATATATGCATCATACAAGTTTCTTCCTGTTTGCATTTGTGTTTGTACAGCTTGTACTACTTCACCCTATCTTTCTCAGATAATGTAGAAAGACTGAACTCACCAGTTGCATACTTCTTAACTGCATTAGCATAAGAAGATGTAACCATTAATGAGAATGAAACAGCAAAAGCTAAGATTTTCATAAATGATCTTGTCATTATTTATTCCCCTCTTTTGTTTGTTTGAAACAAAAGATAACAAATATTGATAATAAGTGTAAAGGTTTTATATTACTTTAATCAATTCTGAGTTGAATTATGTTATTAAAGTTCTCTTAATTGCTTTTTGCCAACCAGAAATTAATTTTTTTCTAGATTGATTTTTCATTTTTGGTGAAAATTTTTTATCTAATGACCAATTTTTTGAAATATCATTTAATGATTTATAAACACCAATTTTAAGACCGGCCATAAATGCTGCACCAAGAGCTGTTGTTTCATCAACTTTAGGTCTTAATACTTTTACATCTACGATGTCTGAAAGAAATTGAGAGAACCAGTTATTTTTAACCATGCCTCCATCAACTCTTACTATCTTTGGACGAAGACCATCGTTTTTCATTGCCTCAAATAAATCATAAGTTTGATATGCAACAGACTCTACTGTTGCTCTTACAATTTCGCTTATTCCAGTGTCTCTGGTCAATCCACTTAGAACTCCTCTTGATTTTGCATTCCAATATGGTGTTCCTAAACCTGTGAACGCTGGAACAAGATAAACTCCATGATTATTTTTTAATTTTTTAATAATTTTTTCAGAGTCTGATGCTTTTTTTAAAAATTTTATTTTATCTCTTAACCACTGAACTCCAGCACCTGCAATAAATATTGAACCTTCCAAGGCATAAGTTGTCTTTCCATTAATTCTATATCCAATTGTAGTTAACAATCTATTTTTAGAATAAATTATTTTACTTCCTGTATTTAATAAAACAAATGCACCCGTTCCATAAGTGCTTTTAAGTGAGCCTGGTTCAAAACAACATTGACCAATAGTAGCTGATTGTTGATCTCCAACCATACCTGTTACAGAATAAGACTGACCTGTTATTTTTGGATCAGTATATCCAAAATCATCAGAACAATCTTTAACTTCAGGCAATATATGACTTGGTATTTTTAAAATATCCAAAATTTGTTTATCCCATTTATTTGTAGAGATATTAAAAAGCATTGTTCTGCTAGCATTTGTTGCATCTGTAAAATGATTGGTGCCTTTTGTTAATTTCCATAACAAAAAACAATCAACTGTCCCAAATAATAATCTTTTTTGTTTAATTAATTGTTTTGCTTTTGGAACATTGTCTATAATCCACTTAATTTTTGTTGCTGAAAAATATGCATCAATTAACAGCCCTGTTTTATTATAAATTAAAGTCTCTTTTTTTTGTTTAATAAGTTTATTGCAATAATCTACTGCTCTTCTATCTTGCCATACAATAGCATTATAAACTGCTTTTCCTGTATGCTTGTCCCATAAAATAGTTGTTTCTCTTTGATTGGTTATTCCAATTGTTAAAATTTTTCCTTTAAGTTTTTTGCTCTTTTGAATTACATTTTTTAAAACTTTTTGAGTAGTTGACCATATTTCTTCTGGGTCATGTTCTACCCAGCCGTCTTTTGGAAAATATTGAGTAAACTCTAACTGCGATACAAATACAGGTTTTCCTTTAAGATCAAACAATATTGCCCTGCTGGATGTAGTTCCTTGATCAATTGAAATAATGAATTTTCTCATATTTTCAGTCTAATGTTTTTTTTCAATTAATAATATATTTTTTTAATTTTAATTACTTAATTAATTATGATTTAATTTTGCTGATTTTGTTAGTAAGATTAAAATTATAAATTATTTTTTTACGGAGAAACTTAATGACAAAAGTTGCAATTATTGGTGCTGGACCATGTGGTCTATCGATGCTTAGAGCTTTCGAGCATTTGGAAAATAAAGGTGAAAAAATCCCTGAAGTTGTTTGTTTTGAAAAACAAGAAGACTGGGGAGGTCTTTGGAATTATAGTTGGAGAACAGGATCAGATCAATACGGAGACCCAGTTCCAAATAGCATGTATAGATATTTGTGGTCTAATGGACCAAAAGAATGTTTAGAATTTGCTGATTATTCTTTTGATGAACATTTTGGTAAACCAATTCCATCATTTCCTCCAAGAGAAGTTTTATATGATTATATTCTTGGAAGAGTAAGCAAAGGAAAATTAAAAGATAAAGTAAAATTTAATACGAGAGTTGTTAGCACAGTTTATAAAAATGATAAATTTGAAGTTAGTTATCAAGACAAAGTTAATGACAAAATTTTAAAAGATACATTTGATTATGTAGTTGTATCTACTGGTCATTTTTCTGTTCCATTTATTCCTGAATATAAAGGTATGGATAAATTTCCTGGAAGAATAATGCACTCTCATGATTTTAGAGATGCAGAAGAATTTAGAGGAAAAGATGTTATCGTTCTTGGAAGTAGTTATTCTGCAGAAGATGTTGCTCTTCAATGTAATAAGTATGGAGCAAAAAGTGTAACAATTGGTTACAGACATAATCCAATGGGTTTTAAATGGCCTAATGGAATGAAGGAAGTTCATTATCTTGATAGATTGGAAGGAAAAAAAGCAATCTTCAAAGATGGAACAGAGCAAGATGCTGATGTAATAATTTTATGCACTGGATACCTGCATCATTTCCCATTTATTGATGAAAGTTTAAGATTAAAAACTTCAAACAGACTATACCCACCAAAACTTTATAAAGGTGTTGTGTGGCAAGATAATCATAAACTTTTATATCTTGGAATGCAGGATCAATTTCATACTTTTAATATGTTTGATTGTCAGGCTTGGTTTGCTCGAGACGTTATTATGGGTAAAATTAAAATGCCAAGTGATAGTGATATTGATAGCGATATTAATAAGTGGGTTGCAATGGAGGAAAAGCTAGAAAATCCAGATCAAATGATCGATTTTCAAACTGAGTACACAAAGGAGCTCCATGAAATGTCGGATTATCCAAAAATTGATTTCGAATTAATTAGAAAACATTTTAAAGAATGGGAACATCATAAAGTTGAAGATATTATGACTTATAGAAATAAATCATTTTCTTCTCCTGTTACTGGATCTGTTGCACCAATTCACCATACACCGTGGGAAACTGCAATGGACGACTCTTTAAAAACCTTTTTAAATAAATAATAAAATATAAATTAAGGCTGCTTAAAAAAATTAAGCGGCCTTAATTATCTTCTTTTCTAAAATAAGGAATTAGAAATACAAAACAGGCAACTAAAAAAAATAAACTTCCAAACATTGCCCAAAAACTTCCAATACTAGAAATAATAAATCCAATTGCTGAGATAATAAATAAAACCCATCCAATTATATTAATAGTTTGGTTTTTCATTTATTATAAAAAATTAATCTATTCCAAGATGTTTTTTTCTTTTTCCAACCCAAGTTCTAATTAGATTGTCAAAAATCAAACCAATAAATGCAACACATATTCCAAGTGTCAAACCAATACCTGCTCCATTTTTATCTGACAGTGCTTTTAAAATATATTGTCCTAAGTCCTCTGTTCCAATAAATGCACCAATGATTACCATAAACAATGCAAATACAATTGTTTGATTTAATCCAAGCATCATATGTGGAAAGGCTAAAGGAAATTCTATTTTAGTAAGTCTTTGAAATTTATTTACACCTGACATGGTTGCAGCATCATGCAATCCGGCTGGTACACTTCTTAATCCTTCAATTGTATATCTTGTTGCAGGAATAGTTGCATAAACAATTACAGCAATTAATACTGATGTATCTGTGATCCCAAATAACATCATTACTGGAATTAAATATACAAACGATGGGAATGTTTGAAAAATATCGCACACACCCAACATAAAGTTTGCAGAATGTTTGTTCTGAAAGCACAAAGTTCCAACTGTAAATCCAATCATACATGAAATGATTACACCAAATGTTGCCATATAAGTTGTAACTAATGCTCTATCCCACCAAGGGCTTAGGGCAATAAATAATGTCAGTGCACAAACTACTAGTGCTGAACGAATTCCACCAATTAAATATCCAGCCCCAACTACTAGTACTAAAGTAGCAACAGCAGGCATTCTTAAATATAAAGCTCTCATTGGTTGAAGAACTTCTTTAATTAACCACGTATTAAAAGCTTTGATGTAAACAAAGAATGTTTCAAATATCCAATCAACTCCTTTATTCCAGAAGTCCGCAGTTGATATTCCTTTATTATGTGGAACTTCAAATAAATAATTAAAACCTTCTTTAAAATAAAAAGAACCAATATAAGCAGATAAAATTCCAATTATCACTGCGCCAGCAAAAAATATTAAATTCTTATTTCGTTGATAAAAAGTTAGGTTTCCAAAATAATCGATTTGTTTATTTGCCCAAGCTAAAGACATTTTATCTAATAAAATCGCAATCAAACTGATGCAAAGACCTGCCTCTAATGCTAAACCAATATTTAATTGGTTAAGAGCTAGTAACAAATTAAACCCTAAACCTTTAGCACCAATAAATGCAGAGATCACTGCCATAGAAAAACAAACCATAATTACTTGGTTTACTCCTATTAGAATGTCTCTTCTTGCGGTTGGAATTAATACTTTTGTCATCAATTGCCAATTAGTGCATCCACTCATCCTGCCAGCTTCTATTACTTCAGGCGGAATTGCTCTTAATCCCAATAAAGTTAATAAAATCATAGGAGGTACAGCAACTACCATGGTTATAATTACAGCTGCGTGATCGCCTACTCCAAATAATACAAGTGCAGGGACTAAAACTGCATACTGAGGCATAGTCTGCATAACTAAAAGTATTGGGTACAAAGCTTTTTCAACACGCTTACTTTTAAAGGCAGCAACACCTAAACCTAAACCAAAGATAAAGGATAATGGTGCAGCAACTAATATAAAAGAGAGTGTTTGCATTGACGGTTTCCACTGTCCAAATATTGAAATGTAAACCATTGTTAATCCTGCAAATATCGCAAGACCTGGTCCACTTAATTTATAAGCAAGGATTGCAAAACCTGCCGCAACAATTGTCCAAGGCAAACCAGGTAACTCAGCCCAAGGATTTGCATCAATATAATCCCAACTTGTAAATGCAACAATTGTCTCGAGACCTCCAAGTAAAACTTCTCTAATTAAACTTATTAGAAAAGTCATAAAGGAAGTTAAGTTTCTACTTACTTCTAAAAGTAAAGGTCTGGTTTTAAATTCTTGAACATCTGGATCCCAAAATTCCATTGGCATCCATTCATTCATTAAGAAGAATAAAGAGTCGTTTATCCAAATAGGCAGCCAACCAAGAAGTGGTGGTAATCTCCAAAATACATCGAAGGCGTAATATCTAACTTCTTTACCAAGAAAAACAAATGTACTTTGATTTGGGTCTTTTACAAATTCTGCTTGTCCTCTGATAAATTTATAAGTCTCAGGAACATCGATAGAAAAACATAAAGCAAAAAATACAACTAATAAAAATAACCATTGAAAAAGTTTTGGATATTTTTTTATTAGTTCCATAATTAACTGTGATTTTTTCTGCCTCCAAAAACTGTTTGAATAATTTTAGATGGGTTTATAGATCCAACAATTTTATTATCTTGATCTACAACTGATACTGTTTTTTCTTGAGTAAGAATTTTTTCAGCTACATTTTCAATTATTTCATCTTTTAAAACTTTAAAATCTCCTGAGCTTTCAGAAGTTGATTTATCCATTACATCTTCAATTGTTAATACTTTTTCTCTTGGTACTTCTTCTGTAAATTTTTTAACGTATTCTGTTGCTGGATTTAAAACGATATTTGCAGGTGTATCTAATTGCTCAATAATGCCATCCTTCATAATTGCAATTCTGTCTGCAAGTTTTAATGCTTCATCGAAATCATGCGTAATAAACATAATAGTTTTTTGAAGTTTTTCTTGAAGTCTTAAAAATTCATCCTGCATTTCTTTTCTAATTAATGGATCTAGTGCTGAAAAAGGTTCATCTAAAAACCATATGTCTGGTTCAACAGCTAATGATCTTGCAATACCTACTCTTTGTTGCTGACCTCCAGAAAGCTCTCTTGGAAAATAGTTTTCTCTTCCATCTAATCCAACTAATTTTACCATATTCATTGCTTTAGCAATGCTATCTTCAGTTTTGATACCTTTGATTTGAAGAGGGAATGCAATATTTTCTACAACTGTTTTATGTGGAAGAAGTGCAAAACTTTGAAAAACCATTCCCATTTTATTTCTTCTAAGTTCAATGAGTTCTTTATTTTTTAATTGGAGTAAATCTTGTCCTTCAATAAAAATTTTTCCACCTGTTGCATCTGTTAATCTTGAAATACATCTTAGCAACGTTGATTTTCCTGAGCCTGAAAGACCCATAACAACCAACATTTCTCCTTTAGAAACTTCAAACGATGCATTGTTTACACCAACAATACATCCATTTTCTTGAAATGTTTTAGCATCTACATTGCCGTTTGCTTCTTGAAGCATTTTTTTGGCATTGGTTCCAAAAATTTTATAAACATTTTCACATTTAATTACTGCTTCAGACATAAAATTCAAATCAAGTTATATGAAATTCAGATAAAATTAAATCTATATAATTGATGCTCTCCCATTTAAAAATTTTTAATAAAATAAACCCTTGTATCAATTCCAGTACTTAAAAAACTTAATGCTTCACCACTTACTGTTATAGTTTCATCAACACCAACGTTGTTGCCGCTAACTGTAAAACCTGCAAAACACTTACTTTTTTCTTTATCCCACTTAACAAATGTTTCGTCTATTTTGTTTCCATTAATTGTATAAATTTCATGTGCTCTAAAATTTAAAAAATTTGCACCCATAATTGCTCTTTGCGGAATAAGTTTTGTTGCATTGCAAACTGCTTCATATAATTCATCTGTTAATCTGTAATGATCTGTGCCATCAAAAGTTACTAAAATACCTGAAGGTAGTTTAGATATTAATGCACTAAGTTTCTTTTCTTTTGCAATTCTTTCTTCCTCTAATTTCATTTTTTTTACTAATTCATCACCTTGTCCAAACATTTTATTCAAAACTGTAAAAGATAAGATTATAATTATTGTAATAAGCACTAAACCACCAAATTGTTTAATTGGCTCTGGTAACTCTTTCAGTTTGTTAAAATAAATTTCCTTTGACATTATTCTTGTAACTTACCGTTCTTCCAAATTCCTTCTTTTTGAGTTCCATCAGACCAAGTAAAAGTTCCTTGTCCGTTCATAAATCCATTAGCCCATTCTCCTTCATACTTAGATCCATCTGGAAAAGTTAAAATTCCTTGTCCACTCCACACACTATTTTGAAACTCGCCTTCATAAACATAACCATTTGGCCAAGTCTCAACTCCTTGACCTTGTTTTTTGGTTTTAACCCATTCACCTTCATAAGTTGTCTTATCTGTGTAAACCCATTTGCCATAACCATTTTCACAATTTCCTTCTTTGCATCCTGTGCTACGTGCAAAAACTGAAGTGCTAATTAAGGTGCTTAAAAATATGAAAAGGAGATATTTTTTCATAAGTATATTTTACACAAGATTGAATAAAAAAAAATCCCCCCCAACATAGTTGGGAGAGATTTCTAAATTTTCGGAATTAATCCTTATTTAGTAAACGCTTGCCAAACACTCTTGTTGTCAGCTAACCATTTTTTAGCTGCATCTTCGTGAGTCATTTTGTCAACGTCAACTAAAGCAGCCATTGCTCCAATTTGACTTGTAGAGAATGACATTTTTTTGAACGCCGCTGCTGCTGCAGGGTGAGTTTTTGGGAAATCCTCATGAACTGCTTTTTTCAAGTATCCATCTGGAGAACCACATTTACCATCACCACCGTCTTCTGGTCTGCAACCTGCTGTGTATGGAGGGAAATCAATAAATGTAAAACCAGCACCATCTGTAAAGTTTGGTGTCCAGTTAAAGATTATAGTTCCTCTTCCTTCTTTTTCAGCTGCTGATAATTCAGCCCATAGTGCATCAGCACTTCCAGCGAATTTAACCCACCATAGATCTCCTAAACCTAAAGCTTCAACTCTTTGAGGGATTAAGTCACCATGCCAAGTTTGTGGACCTTCTAACATTCTTCCTTTTCCATCTGGTGAATCAGGAGTTGTGAAGTTCTTAGCACAATCTGGGTTTTTTAAAGCTGTCCAGTCTGGTAGACCTGGGCATAGACCTTTTTCAGCAACCCAGTTAGGATATCCCATATCCTCTAGAGTTCTTGCTTCATGATCACCCCAGTCAAGTAAACCACCTTTGTCTAAAGCTGTTGTAAATGATTTACCAAAAGCTGATTCCCAAACTTCGTGTGAAATAGTTACATCACCAATTCTAATAGACTCGTATACTGCCTGTGAGTCAGCGTTTACGTATTTAACGTTGTTACCCATACTTTCAAAAATTCCACCGATAACATAAGCCATAACAATTTGACTTGACCAGTTATGAGTTGGGATAACAATCGGCTTTTTACTATCTGCTGCATTAGATATACCTGCAAAACTTACTACAGAGATAACTACTGCTGATAGTAGAGATATTAATTTTCTCATTATTTCCCCTTTCTTAATATTAAGTATTTAAAGTATCCTTAAATTCGAAGTTATAGTCAACAGCAGTTAATTATAATATATATATATAAATTTTATGAGTACTGTATTATCTTAATTGAAATAATGTTTTTCTTATAAAACTTTATGCAAACAAGTTTAAGTATTAAAGAACCGGGACTAAATACACTTCCACCTGGAGTTGAACGCTATGTAATTAATGGAGGTGGTTTAACTGGAATTCAAATTCTTCCTGATGATGAAATTGAAATTATAAATAATGAAGGAAATCAAGTTTGTGAAATATCTATTTTTAATAAAGATGGAAAATCAGATTTAGCAATTTTAAATTTAAAAGAAAGTAAAGACAGTTCTGAAATTAAAAAAATTCTTTTCAAAAAGGATGAAACATCTTTGCAGGCTTTATATCAATTAAAGAAAAGAAACTTAGATATAGAAAAATCTAAAGCGGCAATTGTTTTTGATAAAGATTGTATTGCTGGTGAAACTATAAAATTAAAATCAAAAGATAAGTGTTATTGTATTTTTGCAGCACCAGGAAATGCAATGCTGGTTCATGAACAAAATCCTTCTACAGATTTAACTGTAATGGTTAAAAGAGCAGAAATTAAAGCTGATAAAGAATTTTCAATCATTCCTGATCCTGTTTATGATCCATCAGGTGAAATAGATATAAAAAGAACAACAGCAGACTCTTATCAAGTAAAAGAAGGAGATTATATTCAAGTTATAACTCCAACTGGAAGACAGTGTTCGGACTTTGTTGCTTTTGATACAGCCAAACTAGATAAAGGACAAGAAAACGGATTAGATTGGCAAACAACAAGAACTTTTATGGGTCATACTTTTCCTGGCCCTGGTTTATTTTCAAAATTTTATGATGTTGATCACGAACCCTTAATTGAGGTTGTAAGAGATACGGTTGGCATACATGATACTTTTAATTTAGCATGTACATCAAAATACTATGAAGATGCTGGTTACTTTGGACATGCTAATTGCTCTGATAATTTAAACGATAGCCTTGAAAAATACGGTGTGCAAAGAAAAAGAGGATGGCACGCAATCAACTTATTCTTTAATACATCTGCGGGTGGTCAAAACTCAGTTTTATCAGACGAGTCTTATGCAAGACCTGGCGATTATGTAATATTTAGAGCTTTAAAAGATTTAACTTGTGCAACAACTGCTTGTCCTAGTGATATTGATAGCTGTAATGGTTGGAATCCAACTGATATTTTTGTTAGAACTTACGACAAGAAAAAAGAATTCACAAAGTCATTTGGATTTAGAATGAAAACAGATTCAGAAAATAAACTCACAAGAAATACTGGTTTCTATGAAAGAACATCAAAGTTAACTAGAAACTTTGTTGATGCTAGAGGTTTTTGGTTACCTAACGATTATACAAAGCACGGAGTTATTAATGAATACACTGCTTGTAGAGAAAAAGCAGTTGTAATTGATTTATCTTCTTTGAGAAAATTTGAAATCATTGGTCCAGATGCAGAAGAATTAATGAATTATACTTTAACTCGTAATGTTAAAAAATTATCAGTTGGTCAAATAGTTTATTCTGCAATGTGTTACGAAAATGGAATGATGTTTGATGATGGAACATTATTAAGATTAAGTGAAACTGGATTTAGATGGGTATGTGGTGATGAGTATGCTGGAGAATGGTTAAAAGAACAAGCTAAGAAAAAAAATTACAAAGTAATAATTAAAAATTCTACAGATCAAATTAATAACATTTCATTACAAGGACCAAACAGTAGAAAAATTTTAGAAAAATTTATTTTTACACCGCCTACTCAACCAACTATTTCTGAACTTCAATGGTTTAGATTTACAATCTGTAGAGCAGATGATTTGAAAGGAATTCCATTAATCGTTTCAAGAACTGGTTATACGGGTGAACTTGGATATGAAATTTGGTGTCACCCTGATCATGCTCCTGAAGTTTGGGACAAAGTTATGGAAGCTGGAAAAGATGAGGGATTAATTCCAGCAGGATTTGGGGCATTAGATTTACTTAGAATTGAAGCTGGTTTAATTTTATTTGGAAATGAATTTGATGGTCAGCAAGATCCTTTTGAAGCAGGAATTGGTTTTGCGGTACCATTAAAAACAAAAACAGATGATTTTATTGGTAAAGAAAATTTAATTAAAAGAAAAGAAGCCCCACAAAAGAAATTGGTTGGTCTTGAATTAATAGGAAAAGAAAAAGCTAATCATGGAGACTGTGTTCATATTGGAAGAGCACAAGTTGGTATAGTAACAAGTGCATGTTTATCACCTACTCTAAATAAAAATATTGCATTATGTAGAATTGATGTTGGTCATTCTGAAATTGGAACAGAAGTTGAAGTTGGTAAAATTGATGGTCATCAAAAAAGAATTCCTGCAAAAATAGTGGGCTTTCCACATTACGATCCACAAAAAACTAGAGTTAGATCTTAAATGTCAAAAGCAACAAAAGACTTATTAGAATTTTGGGAAGACCAATTAAAACTATCTCACACATCA
>LUMI01000046.1_pt1 | contig 40944 bp, 39 predicted proteins | sample 729681 | NCBI WGS metagenome assembly LUMI01 (sample SAMN03860267, study PRJNA289734) | marine metagenome | biome: seawater column; feature: ocean; material: water; isolation source: Red Sea water column Station 34 - depth 10m | place: Saudi Arabia: Red Sea | collected 2011-10-15 | depth 10 m
TTCGCATTATTTTTCTTATACTTCTTTCTTGTATCTATAAAACTTCTCGAAAAGGGTATCAAAACTCTTGGTGCAGAATATACCGATCAACTTTTTGAATCTGTTTCAAATCCATTCGCAGGACTGCTTGTTGGAATATTGTGTACCGTTTTAGTTCAATCCTCATCAGTTACAACATCTACAATTGTCGGTTTAGTTGGTAGTGGTGTCCTCAGCCTAGAGTATGCAATACCTATGGTCATGGGTGCAAATATAGGAACAACTGTAACAAATACTCTTGTTTCTTTTGGCCATGTTAGAAGGGAAGGAGAATTTAAAAGGGCTTTTGCAGCATCAACAATGCATGATTTTTTTAATGTATTTGTTGTAATCATTTTGTTTCCACTAGATCATATAACTGGGTTCATCACAAAAATGGCCGAAAACGGTACAGAGTTTATAATTGCATCTGGTTTCACAGCTACCAAACCAAATAGCCCTATTAAGGCAGCAATCAAATGGGGTTCCAATAATATTCTAGATGGCCTTACTTCAATCCCATTCATTGGTGATTTGAGTGAAAATTCTTATAGAGTTTACGCAGTCTTATTGATAGTCATAGCTATTGGATTAATTTTTCTTTGCTTGAGAAATGTAGTTTCAAATATGAAATCGTTGATGATGAATCAAATCGAAATGGGCTTAGATAGAGCACTTGCAAGAGGTGGTGGACTATTTGCAATTTTGATAGGTATTCTTATTACTTTCTCAGTTCAGAGTTCAAGTATTACAACATCTATACTTGTTCCAATTGTTGGTTCAGGCATATTATCCATTCAAAATGCATTTCCCATAACGCTTGGCGCAAATATTGGAACTACAATAACTGCAGTTCTAGCAAGCTTTGTTGTAGATAACACTGCTGGATTAACAATTGCATTGCATCATGTATTTTTTAACACAATAGGTGTCATGATTGTCTACCCGGTCAAATTTATCAGGAACTTACCTGTTAATCTGGCCGTGACCTTCAGTAATGTGGTGGCCAAAAGAAGATATATTGCAATTTTGTATGTATTGGTAACATTTTTGTTACTTCCATTACTGGGAGTAGTAATATCAAATTAAAGGAGAAATATGAGTAGTGAATCATTAGATAGTATTGATGCAAAATTAAGTGAGATGCTTACAAATAGTATGAGAATTTATGATCTTGCAATGAACTGTCTTCTTGGAGATACAAACCTAGATTCAGTTAGAGATGACCTATATTCAACAGATAAAAAAATCAATGAATTACATCGTGATGTTAGAAGAGAAATGATTATTCATTCCGCGGTCAACTCAAGAAATCTCGATATTCCCCTTCTTCTCTCCTATATGACCATGTCAAAAGATATTGAGAGAATTGGCGATTATTGTAAAAATTTATTTGAAATCGCAGAAACTGGAAATACATTTACCCAAGGTGATGAGCTTGATAATTATATTGAATTGAGAAATGACATAGGAAAACTTATTGTATATTTACAGTCCTGTTTGAATCTTGACGATGAGTCAAAAGTACAGGATTTAATAACACTTGGATCATCCCTATCAACAAGTCTTGATGATAAGATTACTGCACTCCTTGAAAATAAGGAAAAAGTTCAATATCCAGTCGCAACAACGTTACTTTATCGTTATCTTAAAAGGATTGTTTCACATATTGTGAATGCGAGCACTGCCTTAATTATGCCAACCGATCAAATAGATTATCTAGACGAATAATTTAATTTACGTTCCAGGTTCCAAGAGATCTTATTAGCTTATCAAGTTCTCCTTCACCTTTTTGTTCAATAGATGAGTCAATTTGTTCTCTAACTTCATCATTGTAAGTATCTCTTTCAACTTGTCTAAAGATACCTACTGGTGTTGGTCCATAAGGCCCATGAGATAATCTTGATAATGAAAAAGCAATTGAAGGGTTATCTTTTGTAATGTCATGAACATAAATCTCACTATCATCTATCTCTGATCTTTTGACAATGACTGCTTCTCCATCACGAATTGTTACAGCATTTTCATCTTCTGCTCCAAAGATAACTTTCTCACCATGCTTTAGATTTATACGATTTGCTATTTTTCCTTCCTTCGAAGTTAACTGCTCAAAAGCTTTGTCATTAAACACATTACAGTTTTGATAAATCTCAACATAAGCTGAACCTTCATGTTCAGATGCTGCTCGAAGTACCTCTGCTGTGAGATCTCTATCCATATCAATTGACCTTGCAACAAATGATGCCTCAGCTCCTAAGGCTAAACTCATTGGGTTTAGTGGAAGCTCTACAGAACCAAAAGGAGAAGATTTTGTTTTCTTTCCTTCTTCACTGGTAGGGGAATACTGTCCTTTGGTAAGTCCATATATTTGATTATTGAACATTAAAATCTTCATGTTTACATTTCTTCTCAATGCATGAATTAAGTGGTTTCCTCCAATAGATAGTGCGTCACCATCACCTGAAACTACCCAAACTGAAAGATCTGGGTTAGATGCACTTACTCCAGTTGCTACTGCAGGAGCACGACCATGAATTGAATGTAAACCGTATGTGTTCATGTAGTAAGGAAATCTTGCTGCACAACCAATACCAGATACAAACACAATATTTTCTTTTCTGATACCTAATTCAGTCATAAAGTTTTGTACAGAAGCAAGAATTGTATAATCACCGCACCCAGGGCACCATTTAACCTCTTGGTCACTAGCAAAGTCAGCTCTTTTATATGAGAGAGGAATTTTACTCATCAGTCTTTACTTCCTCTTTTTTCTCTTCCTCTACCTTGTTTCTTTCTTCTTCGACATCTTTAACAAGTTCTTTATTCTCAGGTAAAGTCTCATCAACTTTTTCGATAATTCTCTCAGTTACTCTTTCAGTGACCCTTTCAACAACTCTCTCAACAACAGGTTCTTGAGCCTCCGCTGCTGGTTCTTCAGATGTATCTGATTTTACTTCTTCAACAACTGGCTCTTCTTCAACAACTGGCTCCTGGGTTTCTGCTGCTGGTTTATCTGCACTCATCTCTTCTAAAACTTGCTCAACAGGTATACCTAATGCTTTTGCACGTGCTTCAGCGGATCTCATTATGAGGTGTTCTGGTATTCCAACTTCTTCTTGAGGTTCTTCCTCTTCTACAACCTCTTCAACTACTGGTTCTTCCTCAGCTACAACTTCTTCTACAACCTCAGCTACAACTTCTTCTACAACCTCTTCAACTACTGGTTCTTCCTCAGCTACAACTTCTTCTACAATAGGCTCGAGTTTTGTACCAAAAGAGTTTATGAGAGATTCGATTTTTTCTTCTAATTCTTGAGCTGTAAAAGGTAAACCTTCAACTTTATTGATTCCGACAGTATCGACAAGATAACGAGCACGTAAAAGTTTTGACAATTGGCCAGTGTTTAATTCAGGGACAATGATGTTTTTAAATTGACTCAAAACTTCAGCTGTGTTGTCTGGGAAAGGATTGACATGTGTGAAGTGTGCACTTGCTACCTTTACACCTTTTGAATTGAGTCTGTTTACAGCTTGTGTGATACCACCAAAAGTTGATCCCCAACCCAAAATGAGAGTATCTGATGATATGTCTCCATTTATTTCAAGTGGGTCAATATCATTTGCTATATTTTCAATTTTCCATGCTCTCATATCTGTCATATATTGGTGATTATCAGTGTCATAAGAAACATTTCCAGTTCCATCTTCTTTTTCTAGACCACCTACGCGATGCTCTAAACCGGGTACCCCTGGAATAGCCCATGGTCGAGCATTAGTTTCGTAATCTCTAAAAAATGGTAAAAATCCATTCTCAGTGTTATATGTAGTGGTTAAATTTGTTCCCAATTCATCAAGATTTTCAATCTCAGGTAATTTCCAAGGCTCAGAACCGGTAGCAACATAGTTATCGGACAATAAAATAACAGGTGTCATATATTTAAGAGCAATACGTGTTGCCTCAAATGCTGCATAGAAAGCATGAGATGGTGATTTAGCTGCAATTACTGGTAAAGGAGCTTCTCCGTGACGTCCGTACATTGCAAACATTAGATCAGATTGTTCTGGTTTTGTAGGTAGTCCTGTTGATGGCCCACCCCTTTGAACATTAACTACTACTAATGGTAATTCCGCAGACAGCGCTAAAGATATGGTTTCACTTTTTAAAGCAAGACCTGGTCCACTGGTTCCTGTAACTGCAAGCTTACCTGTAAAAGAAGCACCTACAGCTGCTGCAGCAGCCGCAATTTCATCTTCGGCTTGGAAAGTTAAAACATTGAAATTCTTGTGTTTTGATAATTCATGCAATATATCTGATGCAGGAGTGATAGGATAACTACCGTAAAATAGATCTAGGTTTGCTTTTTTAGCACCCGCAATAAGCCCCCAACTTAAACCGATATTTCCATTGATATTTGTATACTCTCCAGCTGGTAATGAGGCCTTGTCTACTTTATAAGTATGGTGAAATGCCTCAACTGTAATGCCAAAGTTGTATCCAGTTTTAAGAGCTTTGATGTTTGCTTTTGCTACCTCAGGTAGGTTCTTAAATTTATCGTTTATCCAATTTTCAGTATCTTTAAGATCTCTGTTAAAAGTCCAAGAAATTAAACCAAGAGCAATCATATTTTTGGAACGAAGGACTGCTCTTCCAGGTAAATCAAATTCCTGCAAAGCTTCCTTTGTAAGTTTTTCCATTGGGACTTGAAAAACTCTATAACCATCAAGCTCTTCAGATTCTCTTGGATCTATTTCATAACCTGCTTTTTTAATGTTCTTTTCATCAAAAGCATCTTCGTTTAATATCAACATTCCGTTTGGTGTTAAATCTTGTAGGTGAGCTTTCAAAGCAGCAGGGTTCATAGCAACTAAAACATCAGGGGCGTCTCCCGGTGTCAAAATATCAAAATCAGCAATTTGTACTTGGAAAGAAGATACACCTGCAACTGTTCCTTGAGGAGCTCTAATTTCAGCAGGGAACGCAGGCAAAGTAGCAAGATCGTTTCCAAATAATGCAGAAGTGTCGGTAAATCTAGTACCAACTAATTGCATACCATCACCTGAATCACCAGCAAAACGAATTGTTACAGCTGGTATAGACTCAACAGTTTTATTTTCAATGCTTACTTCCTGATTTGTTTCTTCAGCTTCTACTACTGGTTCTTCTACAGGTTCTTCAACTACTGGTTCTTCAACTACTGGTTCTTCAACAACTTCTTCAACTTCAGCGACAGGTTCTTCTTCTACAGGTTCCTCTTCTACAGGTTCCTCAACTTCAGCGACAGGTTCCTCAACAGGTTCTTCAACTACTGGTTCTTCAACAACTTCTTCAACTTCAGCGACAGGTTCCTCTACTACTGGTTCTTCAACCGGCTGGGATTCTCCTTTAATTTCAGCTAAAGCTTGCTCGACAGAAATACCTAAATGCTTAGCTCTTGCTTCTGCAGATCTAATCAATAGATATTCAGGTACGTTTAAAGGTTTTTCTTCACTCATAATTTAACTTTACCTGCTTAGTTTAATCCACGCGGGGATAATGTTATTTCATTTTTTTGTGGTGAGGCACAGTTTGAAACAGTTTCACCATCACAACATTCCGCTTGGTTCAAACCAAACATAGGGCATTGATTGTTAATACAAGCTCCATGACCATGAAGGTAGGTCATCTCTCTCTTGCACCAGGTACAAATTAAATTACTCATAACTCTTAAACTTGTGATAGGGCCAATACAGGTATCTTAGTTTCCAACAATCCTCAACTTTAATTGCACCAATAGATGAAGAATCACTAGAAGATTTTTGCCTATTATCTCCTAACACAAATATTTCGTCTTCCTGCAATGTAGTGGCCTCAAAAGAAACTGATTCACCGTTACCCCAGGTATCATTCATAGTTTTTCCATTAATTTTGATAACGCCATCTTCATTTGAAATTGTTTCACCTGGAAGTCCAATAACTCGTTTAATTATTTCAATATTTTTTGGAGTATATTCGTAAATTACAATATCTCCACGATTTAATGGTTCTGATACTTTTACTGCTAATACGTAATCGCCTTCGTGCAATGATGGCTCCATACTTTCTTCTTTGATTTCATACGCTCTGTATGTTCCATCTTTGTTATTTTTAAGAAATAAATAGACAGCGATGATAAGAAGGTTTCTAATATTTAATATCCGTGCAATGCTTTTAATCATATAGTTTTTTTGTTATTAAAATTAATAGTAGATTACTAAAGGAGATTTATGAAGTTATTTAAACCAACAAGAGTAGCTCATGCTCATTGTGATTTGCCATGTGGTGTTTATGATCCCGCACAAGCAAGAATCAATGCAGAGTCAGTTGTAAATGCCTCCAAAAAATATCAAGAATCTGATGATCCTGCATTCAAGCAACGTTGCATCACCATCAAAGAAGATATGGCTGAAGAGGTTAAAAAAGATCTATGGGTATTGTGGACAGATTATTTCAAGCCAGAACACCTTGAAAAATTCCCAAATGTTCATGATCTTTTCTGGAATGCAACAAAAAAAGCTGGAGAAGCAAAGAAAACAGAAGATCCTGCAGTAGGCGAGGAGCTTCTAGGTTTGATTAATGAAATAGACGAGGTATTTCAAGCTACAAAAAGCTAATCAAATTTTTTAAAAAGGTGTCCGATGTCTTGTAATGGGGCACCTTTTTTTATGTCGTTTACGGACCAATTATTATTCGTATTTTTTTCAATTGCACCCTTTACAATCTCAGATGTTGTTGGCATAAAAGGAGTAAATAATGATGCACATGCTTCTATTGCCGTAAGAGATGTATGAAGTATTGCTGTTGCTCTAGAACTGTCTTCTTTTATAACTTTCCATGGTTCTGTTTCATTTAGATAAGCATTAATTTTATTTACATAGCCCATAACTGACTGAAGTGATGATTTGAGTTCGACCTTTTCGATTAATTCACCAGTCTTTTCAAAACAATCATTGCCTTCATCGATTATTTTTTTGTCAACATCGGTTAATTCAAAATCAAATTCTAAATTTTCAAAATTATTTATATATTGGGAAAATACTCTTTGAACTAAATTCCCCCATGCTGCTACAAGTTCTTCATTATTGCGTCTAATCATTTCATCTTCTGAGATTTCAGAATCATTCTGCTCGGGCAGGATACTTGCTAGAGCATATCTCAATGAGTCCGGATTCCATTCATCGAGATAATCGTTTAAAGTTTTTCCAACACCTCTACTTGCAGATGCCTTTTCACCTTTTATTAATATGTATTGGTTTGCTGGAACGTTCGTTGGTAGGTTTAAATCACCATATGCAAGTAACATGGCAGGCCATATTATTGCATGAAAAGGAACGTTGTCTTTTCCAACAAAATAATAAGACTCCGCATCCTCATTTAGCCAAAAATCTTTCCATGCATCAGGTGTGCCATTATTTACTGCCCACTCTTTTGCAGCTGATAAATAACCAATTACTGCTTCAAACCATACATATATTTTTTTTCCATCACCTAATTCATTTTCTGGAATATCTATTCCCCAGTCAAGATCTCTTGTTATTGCTCTATCTTGTAAACCTTCTTCTACAAATGATTTGGAGAAATTTATAACGTGAGGTCTCCAACCTTCTTTACTATTTAGCCATTCGGAAAGCTTGTCATTAAGAGCACTTAACTTTAAAAAATAATGTTCGGTCTCTTTGAACTCGGCATTATTTCCGTTAATTTTACTTTTAGGATTTATAAGCTCTTCAGGATCAAGAGTCGTACCGCAAGAGTCACATTGGTCACCTCTTGCCTCTAAATAATTACATTTTGGACATTCACCCTCAACATATCTATCAGGTAAAAACTTTTTTTCTTGTGGATCAAAAGCCTGAATGCTTTTGTTTTTCTCAATGAAGCCATTTTCTTTTATTTTTAAAAACATTTCCTGAGTAACTTCTTTATGATTATCGGTCATTGTTGTTGTGTAGTTATCCCATTGAATGTTCAATTTATCCCAATAGCCGAGAAATTCATTATGATATCGATTTACTATCTCGATTGGTTCAACACCTTCATCATCTGCTCTTACAGTTATTGGTGTTCCGTGAACATCACTTCCAGATACCATAATTACGTTATTGCCTATCAGTCTGTTATATCTTGCAAATATATCTGCCGGCAAATAAGCTCCGCCTATATGACCTAGATGTCTAGATCCGCTTGCATATGGCCAAGCTACACAAACTAATACGTTTTTTGACATAACACTTTAAGAATAGACTTTTAAATCACAAAGACTACATTTTTGTGAAACATTTATGAAACATTCCGGTAATAATCATTTAACTTTTAAGAGGTCTCTTAACATCTATATTTAATTAGGTTGTTACAAAAGGAGATTTAAAAAATGGAACTAGCAACTTATGTAGATAGCTTGTGGATCGTTGTTGCAGGTATATTAGTCATGTTTATGCAACCTGGCTTTATGCTTGTGGAGACCGGATTTACAAGATCTAAAAACTCAGTCAATATAGTTATGAAAAACTTTATGGACTTTTCAGTCGGTGCAATTACCTATTGGGCATTTGGATTTGCATTGGCATACGGTGGAACTACTCTTGGTGGATTTTTAGCCTATGGTAGTTTCTTTTTGGAAGGTGACTCAATTACCTACTTCTTCCAAGTAGTCTTTGCGGCAACTGCAGCAACAATTGTTTCTGGTGCAGTCGCAGAAAGAACAAAATTTAGCGCATACTTATTATTTCAACCATTTATATGTGGTGTAATTTATCCAATAGTTACCCACTGGGTCTGGAGTGGTCAAGGTTGGCTCGGTGACTTAGGTTTCATTGACTTTGCAGGTTCTGGTGTTGTACACATGGTTGGTGGCTTTGCAGCCCTAGCTGGTGTTCAAATTGTGGGTCCAAGAATCGGAAAATACGACGATAATGGAAACCCTCAAGTAATACCTGGAAGCTCAATGGTAGCTGGAGCACTTGGTGTATTTATCCTCTGGTTTGGATGGTATGGATTTAACGTTGGATCTGCTTTAGCAGCAGTAGATGTTGACCTTGCTGCAATTGCAGTAACAACAACTTTATCAGCTTCTGCAGGTTCTATAACTGCGATGTATACATCAATGATTTCCGGGAAACCAAATGTTGGTATGACCTTAAATGGTGCTTTAGCTGGTTTAGTTGGAATAACTGCTGGTTGTGCAAATGTAAACAACTTAGGTGCAGTTCTAATCGGTTTGGTATCTGGTGTGTTAGTTGTGTACTCAATCAACTTCTTAGAGAAAAAAGGATTTGATGATGCTGTAGGTGCTGTCTCAGTTCACGGAATATGTGGTATCTGGGGCGTACTAGCTGTGGCAATTTTTGATACTACAGATGGTTTAGTCTACGGCGGAGGAGCCACATTGTTTCTACCACAATTAATTGGTATTTTAGCAATTGGTGCTTGGGCGTATGGAACATCTTTCCTAGTGTTTAAAGTTATTGATTCAACAGTTGGACTTAGAGTTACAGCTGAAGAAGAAATTGCTGGGTTGGATGCTACAGAGCACGGAACATCAGCATATGGAGATTTCATCACTAAAAAGTAACAAATAATTAAGAAAACCAGCTAAATTTAGGTCCCCCCCTAAAGATTTTTAAGGCTGGTTTTCTTATTTAAATAACACTTTATTCATAGTAAAATTGTCATACTTATGACATTTCAATTCGAAGAAAAAGATTCTTGTGGTGTAGGTTTTATTGCATCAAGAGGTATCCCTAGGACACATGGGATGACTTTAAAAATTCTAGAATGTCTTTCTAACCTCGACCATAGAGGTGCCAAGTTTGCGGATGGAACCGGAGATGGAGCGGGAGTACTTACAGAGATTCCTTTCGAGTTAATTGAAGCTGAATTAGTTGAAAGAGGAATCACACTTGGAGAAAAAGAAAAATTAGGATTGATCTCTTGCTTTTTTGATCCAAAAAATATTACCGAGTCAATTGAGCTAATTGATAACAAGCTTGAAGAGTTTGACATTAAGCTACTCTATTGGAGAAAAGTTCCTACAGACAAAGAAATCCTAGGAACAATGGCAAAAAATTCAAAACCTGGAATTTATCAAGCTGTCATCTGTTCCACAAAAGAATATGAATACAGTTTTGAAAAATATCTTTATCTTTTCAGAAAATCACTAGAAACAGATCTTGAAAAAAATGAATTTCTCAACATTCATATCAATTCGTGTTCGAGTAAAACAGTTGTATATAAAGGTCTCTTTACAGCCACTCAGACAGCAGATTTTTATTGGGATTTAAGAAATCCTTTGTACAAAACAAGGTATGGAGTATTTCATCAAAGATTTTCTACCAATACAAGTTCAACATGGGATAAAGCACAACCTTTTAGAATGCTCGCACACAATGGTGAAATAAACACAATTAGAGCTAATTATTCCTGGATGAAAGCTAGAGAGGTGGATGCCTCTTCAAACATTTGGAAAGATGACATTGAGAGGTTAAAACCATTTATTAATGAAAGCCTTTCAGATTCTGGACAACTTGATAATGCAATAGAGTTACTTGTTCAATCTGGAAGAAAACTCGCTCATGCTCAAGAGATGCTTATTCCTTCAGCATGGGAAAACAACCCGAGATTTTCGAAAGACCAGCAATCATATTATCAATACCATGCATTCTTATCAGAACCATGGGACGGTCCTGCAGCTATTGTTGCTACTGATGGAGACGATATTATTGCAGGGTTGGATAGAAGCGGATTGAGACCACTCAGATGGATGGTTTCAGATAGATATATTTTAGCTGCCTCAGAAGTAGGTATTTGTCCCTCAGTTGAAGCCGGTGCATATAAAACTGCTCAACTTGAGCCAGGACAAACAATTAGATATCGTATCAAAAATGATGAGTTATTAGACGAACAAGAAGTAATAGAAAAACTTGCTGAGAAAAACCCCTATAAAGAATGGGTAAATACAAAACCTTTAGTTGCTGATACCGAATTTAGTGATAAACCAGACGAGATTGAGCTAGATCTGCTCTCAGAATATTTCCAATACACACCAGAAGAGGAAAGATTAATTTTATTACCAATGATCCAAGGTGATATTCCAACAGGTTCAATGGGTAATGATTCTCCACTTGCAGTATTGAGTAAAAATAAACCAAGATTGAGTCGATATTTTCATCAAATGTTTGCTCAGGTAACGAATCCTCCAATTGATCCGATAAGAGAAAGATTTGTAATGTCAACTAAAACTTATCTTGGAAAGAGAGGATCAATATTAAAAGAGACATCTCAACAAGCAAATCTCATAACACTTGAATCACCAATTCTCAGTAAAGGAAGTTATGATCTTTTGGTTTCAAAAGAATTTTCAAAAGACAAATCAAAAGTTTTTGATATCAGCTTTGATAAAACAAAATCTAATCTTGAAGGATTTCTTGATAAATTATGTGAGGACGTTTATGAGGCTGTAATAAACAAAAAGTCTTTAATTATATTAAGTGATAGAGATGTAGTAAAAGGTAATAGTGTCGCCCCATCACTATTAGTGATTGGAAGAGTTCATCAACACTTGATTAACAAGGGTGTAAGACTAAAAGCATCACTGATAGTTGTATCTGGTGAGATAAGAGATGCACATGACTTATCGTGTCACATCGCATATGGAGCATCAGCTGTTTGGCCATATTTAGCCCTTGAAAAAGCAAGACTACTTTCAATTGACAATCCAGATTTAAATTTATCACCTGCACAGGCTCAAGAAAATTATAGAGATGCACTTAATAAAGGCCTGTTAAAGATAATGTCAAAAATGGGTATTTGTACAGTTTCTTCTTATCGAGGGTCTGAAATTTATGAAATTATAGGTCTCGATAAAGAAATGACAAATGATGCTTTCTCAAATTCTTATACCAGAACTGAAGGTTTGGGATATGACAAGATAAATGACAACTTACTCATTTTTGGAAATGAAGAACCTTTTGATCTTGAGATTGGTGGCTTCTATAAACATAAAAAGGGAAGTGAACCACATGTAACATCTCCAGTGACAGTCCTGAAATTACAAAAGGCAGTTAGATCTGGTGATAGAGAGGAATGGAACAAATATCTAGATTCGTTAGAAGACAGAGATAATGTTCAAATTCGTGATTTATTTACCCTTCCAGAAAATAATAAAATATTTAGCAATGAAAATGAAGACTCTTCACTAGAAGAAATTTATCAAAAATTTACTGTTAGCTCAATGTCTTTAGGAGCACTGTCCGAAGAAGCACATCAAGCACTAGCAATTGCGATGAATCGCTTAGGAGCTAAATCTGGTTCTGGTGAAGGTGGAGAAGACCCTGATAGATATGGAACAGAAAAAAATTCAAAGATCAAACAAATTGCATCAGGAAGATTTGGTGTAACTCCTGATTATTTAGCATCTGCTGAAGAATTTCAAATTAAAATGGCTCAAGGTTCAAAACCAGGAGAGGGAGGACAGTTACCTGGATTTAAAGTAGATTCTCATATTGCAAAATTAAGGCATACTGTTGAGGGTGTGACATTAATTTCACCACCACCTCATCACGATATCTACTCTATTGAGGATTTAGCACAGTTAATCTATGATTTAAAAACATTTAATCCAAACAATCCTGTAAATGTAAAACTTGTCTCTGAGCCAGGTGTAGGTGTTATAGCAGTTGGAGTAGCAAAAGCTGGTGCAGATATTATTACAATTGCTGGTAGCGATGGTGGCACGGGAGCAAGTCCATGGACAAGTATTAAACATGCTGGTTCACCATGGGAACTTGGTTTAAGTGAAACTCATCAAGCTCTTGTAGAAAATAATATGAGAGATAAAGTACTACTTGAAGTTGATGGTGGTCTCAGATCTCCTAAGGACATTATCATTGCCACATTACTTGGTGCTGATAGATATGGATTTGGAACATTACCTCTTTTAGCTTTAGGTTGTAAGATGGTCCGCCAATGTCATGAAAATACTTGTCCAGTTGGTATTGCAACACAGGATGAGAACCTAAGGGCTAAATTTACCGGTGCTCCAGAACAAGTAATGCAATTATTTAAATTTATTGCAGAGGATGTTAGGTCTTATCTTCAAATTTTTAATGTAGATTCACTAGATGATTTAATCGGCCATGCAGACTTACTGGGTCTTAAAGTAATGGATAATAACCTTCCAAAAAGCTTGCACAAGTTACTAAGAAATGCTGTGTCAGATAAAAAACATCCTGGCTTTATACGACACGATGAAGGCCGTCTATCTAGAAGACTCACTTCAGAAATAATGAAAGGCTTGAGAAGTAAACAATCTACAATTATTCAGTATCCAGTATCAAATGAAGATAGAAGTATAGGTGCAAGAGTCTCAGGCGAAGTATCAATCAACAAATTAGGAGAAGTTCTAAAAGACAATCCAACACATATAAGTTTGTCTGGTGCAGCTGGCCAAAGCTTTGGAGCTTTTATAAGGGATGGAATCAATCTTAAACTTATTGGTAGTGCCAATGATTATGTAGGAAAAGGAATGGGTGGAGGAAGCATAACTATTATTCCACAGGGTACTAAAAACAAGGGTGCTTACCATGCTGCGGGTAATGCAATCCTATATGGAGCTACAGGTGGGCAACTTTATATTTCAGGAAGAGTTGGTCAAAGATTTGGTGTTCGAAACAGTGGAGGAATAGCTGTAGTTGAGGGTTGTAGCGCACACGCCGCAGAGTATATGACAGGTGGAACATTAATCATCTTGGGTAGTGTAGGGTTTAATTTTGGTGCAGGAATGACTGGCGGAAAAGTAATAGTATTAAAAACTCAAAAGAACTTTTCACAATACATATCAAAATCTGCACCCGAATCTCGAGAGATGAATGATATTGATCTACTTGAGTTGAGAGCTTTCTTAAATAAACACATTGAACAAACTGGATCTGAATTAGCTAAAGATATTCTTAAGAAAGAAAAAGATTGGTCAAAAATGTTTACTGTTTTTGGAGGGATAGCCAATGTTACCGAAAGTGACATAGACACTGCTAAAGCAAAAATTGAGGCCCTTGATTAATTAACTATTTCTTTATAGCAAATTAAGTTATACCATAAGAATATGAATACAAATTTATCAATGAATAACATTGTCGACTGGACAACAACATCAGATCTAGTTGGAAATGTGAAAGTTGACGAGGTTGGGGTGCTTGATAGAGTATCTTCTCTTGCTACACGTAGTATAAAAAGGGAATCTAAATTAGATGCTTTAGAAAAAATAGTAAGCATGTGTGACCTAACAACATTAGAGGGTGAAGATACTGAAGGTAAAATTATCCAAATGTCATCAAAAGCTATGTCACCAGATCCAAATGATGACAATGTACCTAGTGCTGCTGCTGTATGTGTATACCCAGCGCTTGTATCGACAGCTAAAAAAATTGTAAAAGATTCAAATGTTAAAGTAGCATCTGTATCTTCTTATTTCCCCAGTGGCCAAGCTCCTATAGAATCAAAAATTTCAGATACTCAATTCGCAATTGATGAAGGTGCTGATGAAATTGATATTGTAATCAATAGAAAAGCTTTTTTTGAAGGAGATTACAAAAAAGTTTATGAAGAGATAAAGGCTCTAAAAGATGTTTGTGGAGAAATTCACCTAAAAACAATACTAGAAATTGGCGAACTGAAAACATATGAAAACATTAAGAAAGCAAGTGTAATTGCTTTATGTGCAGGATCTGATTTTATAAAAACTTCAACCGGCAAGATATCTAATGGTTCATCAAGGGAAGCGTGCCTAATAATGGCAAGAACTGTTCGTGAGTTTGAATCCTACGGGTATGGAATGAGAGGGATAAAAGTTGCTGGTGGTATTAGAGACGCTAAAGATGCAATACGATATTTAGTAATTATTAATGAAGAGCTAGGCGGTTCTTGGCTTTCCGCAGATTATTTTAGGTTTGGAGCATCAAGCTTGTTAGATGATGTACTTAAACAAATCAAAAAACTAAAAACTAATGCTTATCAATCAAGTTATTATTTTCCAAGAGGGTAATTTATGAATAATTGGGAATACGCAGAATCAATTGAATCAGAAAAAATTGTAAAAATAGAAAAAAAATATGGTCATTTTATTAATGGGGAATTTGTATCACCAAATTCTAAGAAATATCTCGATACAATATCTCCATCAAGTGAAGAAGTTTTATCCTCAATCTCAATTGGTAATGAAAAGGATGTAGATTTCGCTGTAAACGCGGCAAAAGAAGGTCTCAAACAATGGAGTAAAACCTCTCCATCAGAGAGATCAAAGTATTTATTCAAGCTTGCAAGATTAATCCAAGAGAGATCTAGAGAGTTTGCAGTTTTAGAAAGCTTAGATGGTGGAAAGCCTATAAAAGAATCTAGAGATTTTGACCTTCCACAAGTTGCACAAAACTTTTTCTACTATGCCGGCTGGGCTGACAAGATTGATCTTGCATGGGGTAGTGGAATTTCAAAACCTTATGGAGTTGTAGGTCAAATTATTCCATGGAACTTTCCATTATTAATGCTTTCATGGAAAGTTGCTCCCGCGCTAGCAACGGGAAATACTGTAGTTTTAAAACCTGCTGAGACAACTCCACTAACCGCTTTATTATTTGCAGAACTATGTGATGAAGTGGGTCTTCCTAAAGGTGTTTTTAATTTAATTACTGGTGATGGAACTACAGGTTCCGAATTAGTAAATCATAAAGATATAAAGAAAATTGCTTTTACTGGTTCCACAAGTGTTGGTAAGTACATACAGAAATCATTAGCTGGAAGAGATGTTGGTCTTACCCTTGAGCTAGGTGGAAAGGCGGCCAATATTGTTTATAACGATGCAGCCTTAGATGAAGCAGTAGAAGGAGTTGTAAATGGAATCTTCTTTAATCAAGGACACGTATGCTGTGCTGGAAGCAGATTATTAGTTCAAGAGGATATACATGATGTATTTATCAATAAACTTGAAAAAAGAATGCAGACTTTAAGAGTGGGCAATCCTCTCGATAAGAATACTGATATAGGTGCAATTAATTCAAAAGATCAGCTTGATAAAATTACTGATCTGGTCAATGAGGGTGTAAACGATGGTGGAGAGCTCTTTCAAATCGAATGTGAACTCCCTAAGAATGGTTTTTGGTTTAAACCAAGTTTATTTACTGGGGTTCAGGCAAATTATAAAATTGCTACAGAAGAAATATTTGGTCCAGTATTGACCACCTTAACATTTCGAACTCCAGATGAAGCTGTTGAAATAGCAAACAATACAGAGTATGGATTATCTGCAGGGATTTGGACTGAAAAAGGATCAAAAATTTTATGGACTGCAGACAGGCTTGATGCTGGTGTTATTTGGGCAAACACATTTAACAAATTTGATCCTGCTTCTCCATTTGGTGGATATAAAGAATCTGGTTTTGGAAGAGAAGGTGGCAGGCATGGTCTCCTTTCTTATTTAAAGGCATCATCATGACAGAAGTAAAGAAAACATATAAACATTACGTAGATGGGAAATTTGTAAGATCTGAGTCAGGTAAAGTGTATGCAATTGATCTTAAAAAAGAAAAATATGAGATCCCTCTTACTTCTAAGAAAGACTTAAGAGACGCTGTTACATCATCTAAAGCTGGATTTGCGAAATGGAATTCATTAACTATGTACAACAAATCACAGATACTTTATAGATTGTCTGAAATGATTGAAGGAAATAAAGAATCATATATTGCTTTATTACAACAACACGGTTTAACAAAGAATGATTCGAAAAATGATGTTGAAGATGCTGTGAATACCATTATTTGGTACGCAGGAATTGTTGATAAATGGGAACAATTGACTGGTAATTTAAATCCAGTCGCAGGAGAGTATTTTAATATATCGCATCAAGAACCAATCGGAGTGACTTTCTCATTAAGCTCTGACGATATATCTTTGAATAGTTTAGTTAAATCCTTTCTGCCAGCAATGTCAGTTGGCTGTTCTGTTATATCATTTTCAAACCAGAATGCAGTCTTGGCTTTAAAACTCTCAGAGGATATCAATAACTCAGATTTCCCATCAGGAAGTCTTAACATTTTGACGGGAAATTTTGAAAATATTGTAGAAGACGTTGGGGCTCATGTTGAAATAAGATTAGCCGCAATTTATTCAAATATTTCAAATGATCTATTAGAAACTTTAGATGTCAAAGGTTCTGATTCAGTAAAGAGAATAGTTAATTTGCCAAGTGATGAGGGCTTGGGTTCTATAATTCCATTTGTTGAGACAAAAACAGTATGGCACCCTAAGGGCCAATAAACTGTCACTCTCCAGTCTTAATATAAAATCATTACTCATTAACCCTGTTTAAGCTGTCTTGGTTATCAAGGCAGCTTATTCATATAAGTTGTTATTATTACCAGATGACTGAAGAGAACTATGAAGATGTTCTAGCCAACAAGGGAATGCCTGTTCCAAATGTTTGGATTGAGCTTGAGGGTGAATTTGTAGAATTTGATAAAGAAAATGAATCTTTAAAATGTAAATTTCCAGTCAGAGAAAGATATTTTAATCCACTTCCAACAACTCTTGGTGGAATTATTGATTCTTGGATAGACATCACCATGGGACCACTGAGTGTTTTACTTGGTCAAAAATCTGTTTCTAGAAATTTTTCTATTAAATATATTAAACCAGTTGGGCCATCTACAAGCTATGTCACAGCTGTTGCTTGGAGAGAGAGTATTGATGGAAGAAATAGTGTATTTAAAGGTGAACTTTACTTAGACAATGGTGAACTAGCTGCAATTGCTGAATCGGAACTTGTAGAAATTAAATAGACTGAGTTCTTGAATACAAAAAGGCTGAAGAAAGAATTATTCCTATTCCCACAAATTGAATTGAATTAGTTATCTCATTTAAAAACTGGTATCCAAAAAATATGGAAAATATTGGAATCATGTAAACAACAAACGAACTTGAAATACGTCCGACATTATTTAGTAATTTGTAATAACTTAAGAAAGCTATTCCTGTTCCGCCAATTCCTAATATCATCATTGGAATTAGTGAAACTTCAAGAGTTGGAATCTTAAAAGTAGCGGTAAAACCAAACATCAACAAAGAAAGCAAAGATGCGTATCTCATAACTATTTTGATTACGATTAGTGAATCATATTTTTTAATTAAAGGCTCAACAAGGTTTACAGAAATACCATAAGATAGAGACGCTATTAGGGCATAAATTGAACCAATACTGAAGGATAATTCATTTAGGCCATCTCCAAGAGTTATTAATCCCACTCCAATAAATCCAGAAAAAATATAAATAAGTTGAAGTCGGGTTACTTTTAGTTTGTAAAAAACAACAGCAATAAATGCCACGAAGATTGGAGTTGATCCGTTAATTAAACCAGCTAAAGAAGATGTTATAGTTTGTTCAGCAATCCCAAACATATAAAAAGGGAGTGCCATCCAGAAAAAAGAAATTATTAACATCCAAATATGATCACTCTTTTCAATTTTCTCATTTGTTCTTACAAAAATATTTATGAATATGGCACCAATTACAATTCGATAAATCGCAATATCAGATGGATTTAGTTCATCTAAAGAATATTTAATCATCAAAAAAGATGATCCCCAAATTGAGGAAGTAATTAAAGCTAAAGTTAAATTTTTAATTTGCACAAGATAACGAGCCTAACATAGATTCGTTGTTATGGAGCCACCCCAACAGGGTAGTTGATTAGTGTCAGTGGTTCAGACTTACACAAAAAGCGGCTCCAATTTAAGTCTAGATGAAAGAATAATTAGATTATCTGGTCAGTAATTATTTCAATATTTTTTGAATAATTCTTTAAAAGATTAATAGGTAAGTCATTCTCTCCGTTTACACTTTTAAGTATATTTTTCTTACTTTCTCCAGTTGCTAGAACATATATCTTTTCAATTTTTCCAAGTAAGTGAAAAGTTGATGTAACTCTCCACTTTGTTTTTATATTTACTTCATTTGCAACATAAAGTGAATCATTATTTTCAAGGGCTTTTGTACCCGGAAACAGTGACGCTACATGTCCATCTTCACCCATACCAAGAATTGCTACATCGAATATCTGGATTGTGCTTTTTAACTTATCTTCATATTTTTTTGCATCACTTTCAGGAGAGGAGCTTGTAAATTCAAATTTTAAAATATTTGCTTCAGTCCTTTCAAAATATTCATTAATCATTCTCTGGTTTGAAAGCTCGTTATCTTCTTCAACCCATCTGTCATCGATTGTCCAAAGAAAAGTTTTTGAGAGGTCATCTAACTTTTCTGCCATCATTGAATAAGTTAATTTAGGAGTGTTTCCACCAGAAAGTCCAATTGAAAAATCTCTATTTGAATTAACTAATAAATTTTTAATCTCTTCAAGAAGATAGCTGGACGCACTCTCATGGTTGTCTTCATGATGAATATTTATATCATGTGTCATAAAAAAATTGTTACACTTTAAACTTCAAGTAATATCAATGATAGTGGAAAAACATATTTCGATTGAAGGTAACCACAAATTAAGTGGTGAGATAAATGTAAAAGGCGCTAAAAATGCCGTATTAAAAGAAATGATCCTTCCCATACTTGCAGAAGGAAAATATCTTCTTAAAAACGTACCTTTGATTGACGACGTTGAATACATGCAGGACGTTTTAAAAGTTTTAGGTATAAATAGTAATTTTAAAAATGATTCTTTAGAGATAGTTTCACCTTCAACAATTGGTGTTGAGGCTCCATATGAGATAGTTCAAAAAATGAGGGCCTCAATTATCATTCTTGGTCCCTTGTTAGCTCGTTGTGGTGAAGCAAGAATCGCATTTCCAGGTGGAGATCAATTAGGACCAAGACCTGTACAAATGCATCTAGATGCATTAGAAAAAATGGGTGCAAATTTTGAACTTGATCATGGTGTTTTAATTGGTAAAACGGATGGCCTTAATGGTGTTGAGATAAACCTTCCTTACGCATCAGTTGGAGCTACTGAGAATACTTTACTAGCAGCTGTATTAGCTAAAGGGAGAACAGTCATTGAAAATGCCGCAAGAGAACCTGAAATAGTTGATATTGTCAACATGCTTATAAAGATGGGTGCCAATATAAGTGGTGCTGGTACAAGCGAAATTATTGTTGAAGGTGTAGACAAACTTAACCCAACAGACCATGAAATTATTGGAGATAGAATTGCTGCAGGAACTTTTTTAGCTGCAATATTGTCAACGAAGGGTTCAGGGATAGTAAATGGTATTAATCCAGAGCATTTGCCTATGGAGTTAAAAAAATTAGGTGAAATGGGTGCAAAAATTGATAGCACTGAAACTTCAATTAATATTGAATATCAAGATAATCTTCAATCAATAGAACTTTCAACTTTACCATTTCCTGGCATAGCTACGGATCTTCAACCAATATTTGGATCAGCTTTATTATTAGCCGAAGGTACATCAATATTAACTGAAAATGTATATGATCAACGTTTTCAATGGATACCAGAAGTTCAAAGAATGGGGGCGAATATACAGACTGGTTGGCAACATGCAATGATAAAAGGTGTTGAAAGTCTATCTGGAGCTCCAGTCCATGCAACAGACATTAGAACTGGTGCAAGCCTGATTATTGCAGCATTACAAGCTGATGGTTTGTCTACTATTACAGGAATTGATCATATTAACAGAGGATACGAAGACATCGTTACTTCATTAAGCTCATTAGGGTCAACAATCGAATATAATAATACCAATGGATGATACAGGAATAAATTTTCCAACCTTTAAGGAAAGGCCTGAAAAGGTTGATATAGATATGGATATATTAAATGACACTATTGAATATATTCGACCAGCTGTCCAGGCTGATGGTGGTGACATAAAACTTTCTTCCGTGGAAGATGGTGTAGTCAATATCGAGATGCTAGGTGCATGCCAAGGTTGCCCGCTGTCAATAGCTACTCTAAAGAGTGGTATAGAAAGAATTTTGATAGATAAAGTTCCTGGTGTTGAACAAGTAATAGCTACTTAATTTTTAAATTTATTCTGAAAGTATCCTGCTGTAAAAATTAATTCCTACCATTTGATTTTCAACAACAATTGGCTCTATCTCATATTGAATTTGATTTTTTAGAGTAGTGCCTCCATATTCATTTGGATCAAGTAATTCTTCATATAGCCCAAGATCAACTAAAACAGTTTCTCTTTCATCTTTATCTAAAGAATCATCTGAAATACTTATAATCATCAAAAAAAATAATTTTGTTTGTTGAGATGTAATTTCATCTGTTGATGTTGGTGAGAAAAATTCTATTGCGTTTACTACATTATTTGAAACATTTAGATTTAATACAAAAATATTTTCTGTACTTCCAAATTGATACACAAATGTTTCTTTAGCAGTACTTACTTGATATATGCCATCGGGATCAATTGAGAAAAAAGTAATAGTATCTTGATCATTTGATATTGAATCGATCAATTTATTCCAATTTGAAACAAACTCTTCTGGAGATTTACCGAGCCCTTGACTCCAATTAAGTTCATTATCTATTGAAATACCCTCATCACCTTCTTGAATATATGTTTCTGTATTGGCACATCCAACAATAAAAAATACGATTAAAAAAATAAAAGGTCTTATGTTTTTCATTTTTCAATCTCATTCTTTAAATTATTTAAATTTTCTTTCCATATAAATTCTAAAATAGGCTTTCCAACAATTTCTCCAATCGGACCGAACAAATAAAATGGAAATTTTAAAGTTTCTGTCCATTTAAATTTTGTTGTATTATCGTCAATTTTGTTAAATTCCATTTCACCTTTACCTGTGACTATACCTACATGGTCAACACCAATAATTTTTTTTTCTTCCCATTTAGTAAAAGTCATATAATCATAAAGTTTTATAGGACCTATTTTTGTAAGAACTTTTATCTTTGTTCCGACACCAGATTTTATTTCACTCTCAAAGTCAATTTTTACCGCATCTTTCATCCAATTTGAATGATTTTCAATACGAGATACCTCATTCCAAACTTCATCTAAAGAAGCGTTTATTGTTGTTTCTACAGTAATTGTTTTACTCATTGTGTGTTTTACAATAATAGTTCCTCACTAAAATAATTGAGTATGAAAAATCAAGACTATTTATACCTAGACCATGCTGCATCAACACCGATGCGTAAATCTGCTTTGGATAAATATATAGAAGCAGAGAGCTTTGGTTTTGCTAATTCTTCAGGAGGACATAAACTTTCTAGAAATTCAAAAAATTTACTAGAAGATTCTCGAGAAATAATTGCTGAATTATTAGATTCTGCTCCTAGTGAAATCGTTTTTACAAGTGGTGGAACCGAAGCGGATAATTGGACAATTAAGTCTTTATTTGATTCAAAACAACCAAATAATAATCTAGTAACTTCAAATATTGAACATGAGGCAGTTCTTGCCTCAGCAGAATGGATATCCTCAAACGGTTTTCAAACTAAATATGCTAAGTCTGATGAAAATGGGTTTGTAACTAAGGATGAATTTATAAAACAAATTGATGATGAAACCAAAGTTGCATCTTTAATGTGGGGAAACAATGAAACAGGAGTCATCCAACCAATAAAAGATATTTCTAAAGAATTAAAATCTATCAACTCATCAACACTTTTTCATTCAGATGTTGTCCAAGGCATTATCTCAGATAATGTTGATTTTCATAGAAATGGAATTGAAAGTGCAGCAATATCTGCTCACAAAATTGGAGGCCCTAAAGGTGTTGGAGCTATGTTTGTAAATAATAAATTTAAGTTACCCAGCTTTTTACATGGTGGGAAACAAGAACTTGAGAGAAGGGCAGGGACAGTGGATGTACCCGGCATAGCAGCATTTGCTACAGCATTGCAGGAACAACAAACAAGATTTGATGAAGAAGTTGGTTTGATGAACGATGAAAGGTCAATTTTTGAAGACAAACTTAAGAATGCATTAAGTGTAGAGATTATAGGAGAGTCAATGAAGAGACTTCCACATATCAGCAATGTACAATTTAGGGATATTAATTCAGAAGTACTTTTAATTCAGTTAGATCTGAATGGACTTGGAGTTTCAAGAGGTTCTGCTTGTGCAAGTGGTGCACAAAAACCTTCTCACGTACTACAGGCCATGAATATAGACTCTAAATTTATAAACAATCATTTGAGGTTTAGTTTTGGCTGGACAACTCAAACTGGTGATGGAAGCAAGGCTGCAGACATAGTCATGAAAGCTGTAAAGGAAATACAGTGAGAATTTTAGTCGCAATGAGCGGTGGGGTTGATTCGTCAGTAGTCGCAGCATTATTAAAAGAACAAGGCCATGAAGTTATAGGTGTGACAATGAAATTATGGGAAGGTCCAAATGGAGAAATGCCAGAATCTGGATGCTGTACTGCTTCAGATAGCGAAGATGCAAGAAGAGTCGCTTCTAAGCTTGATATACCTTATTACGTACTTGACTACACAGAATCTTTTTCAAAAAATGTAGTTGAAAATTTTACTCAAATGTATGCACAAGGCCTTACACCAAATCCATGTGTTGAATGTAATAGGTCAGTTAAATTTGATCATTTCATTAATCAAGCAAAAAAATTAAATTGTGACAAAGTTGCTACAGGACATTATGCGAAAATAATTAAAAAAAATGATAAATATGAACTACATAAAGCAGACTATCTTGACAAAGATCAATCTTATGTTCTCCACATGTTGCAATCATCTGATCTAGAGAACATAACATTTCCGCTTGGTGAAATAAGCAAACCTGAAGTTAGGCAAATTGCGGCAAGAATTGGATTGAGAACAGCCTTTAAAAAAGATAGTCAGGATATTTGTTTCGTAGGGAAGAAAGATTATCGATCATTTGTTGAAAAAAGAATAGATTTGACATCTCCTGGTGAAATTTTTGATACTAAAGGAAACAAGGTAGGTGACCATAATGGAATACATGAATTTACTGTTGGACAAAGGAAAGGCCTTCCAGGGGGGTACGGTACGCCTAGATATGTTACAAAAATTAATGTACAAAATAAAAATGTGACTATTGGAGAAAAAAATGATTTGTTAGTCAGTTCATTTATTATTGAAGAGTTGTCATGCGTAAATAATCTTGAATACAAAAATCTTACGATACAAACTAGGTATAACTCTGAAGATTTACCTTGTGAAATTAAAAAGTTGTCAGATACAGAAATCTTAGTACAGCTTAAAGAACCAGCATTTAGTGTTGCCCCTGGTCAATTTGGTGTTATTTACAATGGTACAAAAGTTGTGTGTGGTGGAAGAATAAGCAGTAAAGTTTTGGAGAATATTGGATGAACAAGAAAAATGTTCGAGAAATTATTGACCAGTTAACAAACGCAGAACATGCATATTATGTACTAAATGATCCAATTATGTCAGATGGAGAATATGATAAATTATTCAATTCTCTGAAATTAATTGAACAGGATCATCCTGATTTATTAATGGAAGATTCACCAACTCAAAGAGTTACAGAAACTCCAAGTGATGCGTTTGAACCAGTGGAACATCAAAGAAGAATGTACAGTTTAGACAATATAGAAAATAGTGAAGATTTAAAGAAATGGTTTGAAAGATTAGAAAAGATAACTGAAAATCCAGTATTCCCAGTTACTGTTGAGCCAAAAATTGATGGTTTAGCAATTTCACTAATTTATCAAGATAGTCTTTTAAAGCGAGGATTAACCAGAGGAGATGGAATAGTTGGGGAGGATGTAACACACAATGTAAAAACAATAAGAAATATCCCTCTCCGCTTAAAAAAAGAAATCAAAGGCACAGTGGAAATAAGAGGCGAAGTTTATATGCCAGTAAAAAGTTTTGATAAGTTGAATGCGCAGCGACTTAAAGACTCACTTGAAATTGAAAAGTTGAAACTAAAAGATAAAAACAAGTTATCTGATAATGAAAAAAAATCTCTTTCAAGAATAAGAAAAGAGGGAACTAGTACATTTATTAATTCAAGAAATGCTGCTGCAGGCTCACTCAGACAAAAAGATGCTTCAATAACATCTAATCGAGACCTAAGACTTCTCGCATATCAACTAATAATTTACGAGCAAGAAAACAAAAATAATTTTCATTCCAAAAACAACAGTTTGATGAATGAACTAGGTTTTGAGACAAACAAGATTGATATTTCACATAGTCAAAAAGATATTGAAAAAAGTGTTGAATTAATTAAAGAGTCAAGATCAAAATATTCATACCAAATTGATGGGGCAGTTCTTAAAGTTGATTCTCTTCAGGCTCAAGATGAGTTAGGGTATACATCAAAATCACCAAGATGGGCTGTTGCTTTTAAATTTCCTTCAGAGGAACAAACAACAATACTTAAGGATATAAAATTACAGACAGGTCGAACTGGGGCAATTACGCCAGTAGCTGTACTTGAACCAATAGATGTTGGAGGTGCAAAGGTCTCTTTTGCAACACTTCATAATCCGGATGAAATAAAAAGAAAAGATTTGAGAATCAATGATTACGTTATTGTAAGACGTGCAGGTGATGTAATACCCGAAGTTGTCTCTTCACTTAAAGATAGAAGAGATGGTAGCCAAAAAAAATGGGAACTTCCTAAGAAATGTCCATGTGGGAAATTTTCAATAGAGTTAATTGATGAAGAAAAAGTACCTAGATGTGAAGGTGGACAATCTTGTAATTTAGCAAAGAAAGAAGCGATAATCTTTTTTGGATCTAAATCAGGTCTTGAGATAGATGGACTTGGTCGAGAGACTGTCGAGATTTTGTTGGAGAGCAAACTAATTAATAATGTAGAGGATATATACAGTCTAAAATATGAAGATTTAATTGACCTACCCTCATGGGAGAAAAAGAAAACAAATAACCTTTTAAATGCAATTAAATCATCCACGAATGCTTCTCCTGAAAAATTATTGACTGCATTAGGCATTAGATTTATTGGGAAACGTACATCTCAATTATTAATACAGAATTTTAATTCAATAGACGGTGTTCTAAATGCAAAAGAGTCTGATATTGAAAGTATCCATGGAATTTCTATTAGTGTTTCAAAATCACTCGAAGATTGGAAATCAAACAAAGAAAATATTAATTTACTAAATCAATTAAAAAATTATGGATTTGCTTTCAAAAAAGATATTAAAACTTCAAAAAGTTATTTATCTGGAAACACATTTGTAATAACAGGGACGTTAGATAATTATTCAAGACAAGATGTTGTCGACATTTTAGAAAGCTATGGTGGCACTGTGACAACTTCAGTTTCTAAAAATACAGATTACTTAATATATGGAGCAAAACCAGGTTCTAAGTTAGAGAAAGCAAAAACTCTTGGTGTTCAGACTCTGGATGAAACCAAATTTAAAGAATTAATTAGTAAGTATAAAAAATCCAGCTGAATTCACCCACATCAGGGAGTCCAGTTGTTTTTGACCATTGAACAACTACAGTATGCTTTCCAGCTGTCCACGATTCAAATGATTTATTTGGCCCTGGTCTCCAAGTTGCCAGTCCAATTGCATCTTGAAATAAAATTTCTTGAGATGGGATGATGTAATTATCTACAATTAGTACGATTTCATATCCTACAGGGACATCAACAATGATACTTGATTGTTGAGGCACCTGATCGTTTGGAAGTGGATAAATATCTTCAATAACTTGTGGCAACTCAACAATCTCTGAGTTATTTCGAGAAAATGAGACTCCCCACCAAATAACAAAAATTAGTAGCCCAGTTAATAAAAGAATAATAAATCTGTAAGTGTTTTTACTCATACATTAAAATACTATCTAATAACTAAAAAGAGACCAATATGAATATTGAAAAATTAAAAGAAAACATTGAAAACATTGATGCTGAGAATATTTCAAGTGAAGATATTACTTCAATTAGGCAGACTATTGAGGCATTAGATAATGGCAAGATAAGAGTTGCAGAACAAGTCGATGGTGAATGGTTGGTCAATGAATGGGTAAAGAAATCAATACTACATTATTTCACCATAGAAAATCTAAAAGTCATTTCATCAGGCGATGTCACTTATTTTGATAAATTAGAACCAAAGAAAAATTATGAAGATTTAAAAATTAGAGTAGTTCCTCCGGGAGTTGTGAGGTATGGAGCATTTTGTGAGCCTGGAGTAGTTGTAATGCCCGGTTTCGTAAATATTGGAGCTTATGTTGGTTCTGGAACAATGGTTGATACTTGGGCAACAGTTGGTTCATGTGCTCAAATTGGAAAAAATGTTCATTTATCTGGTGGGGTTGGAATTGGAGGAGTTTTAGAACCGCCTTCTGCAATGCCAGTAATTATCGAGGATGGTGCTTTTATTGGATCCAGAGCAATAATTGTTGAGGGTGTAAGAATTGGTAAAGGAGCTGTTATAGGCGCAAACGTTACGATAACTTCTTCTACTCCAGTGATTGATGTTTCTGGTGAAAAGCCTATTGAGCACAAAGGAATTGTCCCTGAAAACTCTGTTGTAATTCCTGGTACCAGACCAAAGAAATTTCCAAGTGGAGAATTTGAAGTTCAATGTGCACTAATTATTGGACAGAGAAAAGAATCAACGAACGAGAAAACTTCATTAAATGAGGCACTAAGAACATTTGGAGTTGACGTTTGAACCTAAACGAATTGACCCAAAGATTAATAGATATTGAATCAGTAACTGGTGATGAACAGGAATTAATCAACTTTATTGAAAGTTTTCTTCTGGATTCTGGATATAAAGGAAATATATTTAAAGATGAAGGGGGTTTGATTGTTAATATTCCTGATTCAAATCCCAAAATAGCATTAGTTGGACATCTTGATACTGTTCCTATTCATGAAAGCCAAAAAAATTATTCCGATGAAGAAAATATTTATGGTCGGGGAGCTGTTGATATGAAGGCTGGAGTTGCAGTCATGATTCAGACCATACTTGATGAAAGGGATAATGTAGTTGGTGTTTTTTATACAGGAGAAGAAGGAACTCCAGAACAAAATGGACTTAACAATCTAATGAGTAAATTGAAGGAAGATTTTTCTATTGAATTAGCAATTGTTATGGAGCCAAGTAGTTTAGAGTGTCAACTAGGTTGCAATGGAACACTTAACGCAACATTAGTCATTCCTGGTGTTTCAAGCCACTCTGCAAGACCTTGGATGGGAGAGAATCCATTTTTTAAACTTAAAGAATTGAGTGAATTTTTATTAAAGAATGAAATAAAAGATTATGAAATTGATGGTTTAATTTATAAACAGGTAATAACTGTAACAAGAATAAATGGTGGGGTGGCAAATAATGTAACGCCACCTGACATCACTCTTAATGTAAATTTTAGGTTTGTCCCTTCTTTCTCCGCTGAGGATGCAGAAAAATATATTACTGATGAGTTACAAAAGTTTGGAAATGTAAGTGTAAAAGACATTTCTGTTGGAGCGTTACCAAATAAAAATCTTGATATAATCAGCGATTTTATAAACTCTACAGGTCTAAAGGTCACTCCAAAACAAGGATGGACAGACGTGGCGAGATTTACTAATGATGGCATCCCAGCACTAAATTTTGGGCCTGGTGATCCATTACTAGCTCATACTTCAGATGAATTTGTTATTAAAAATGAAATATTAGAATCTTATGAGATATTAAATAAATTTCTTGAGAGTGTTACATGAGCGAAAATTTTAACATTGATGATATATCAAATCTTGCTTCTATAGAACTTAGTGAAGAAGAAAAAGCCAAACTTCATAAAGATTTACAAATAATTCTTGAACATGTTGACGCTTTGAAAAATATTGATGTAAAAGATGAAAAAATTGACATTCATCCTTTAAGTAAGGTCCTGGAATTGAGAAAGGATGAATCAAAAGAATCATTGAAACACGAGGATGCAATGATGAATTCTCCTGAAACGAAGGATGGTCACTTTGTTGTACCTCCATCCATAGAATAAATAGACATGGCAGAGAAAATACCTTCAATTTCCAAGATAAATGAACTCTTTCAGAATAAAGAAATGAAACCATCTGAATTATTTGAACAAGTATATGAAACAGCTTCTTACACAGAATCCGTACTTCATGCACATTTAGAATTATTTTATGATGAGGGTTTAAAATTGTCTAAAGAGTCTGATAATCGATATACAAAAAATGAGAGTTTGGGACTACTCGATGGAATTCCAATCGCAATAAAAGACAATATCAATATCTATGGATATAAGACAACATGTTCATCAAAAATGCTTTCCAACTATGTTTCACCATATGATGCAACGGTTGTCACAAGTCTAAAAAAAGCAGGAACAATTTTTACGGGAAAAACGAATCTTGATGAATTTGCAATGGGTTCCTCAACAGAAAATTCCGCTTATGGTCCTACAAAGAATCCTTGGAATCCTGATTTTGTGCCCGGTGGATCCTCTGGAGGTTCGGCAGCAGTAGTTTCTGCAGGTTCGGCTGTAGCATCATTAGGAAGTGATACAGGTGGATCAATAAGGCAGCCTGCTTCATTTTGTGGAGTAGTTGGGTTCAAGCCAACCTATGGAACAGTCTCAAGATACGGATTGATAGCATTTGCATCTTCTCTAGATCAAATTGGTCCAATTACAAATACAGTGGATGACACACGAATTATATTCAATGAAATTCAAGGATATGACAGTAAGGACGCAACATCAATAACTCCTGAATTTACAAAACTAGATAATAAAAAAATAAAAATCGGAATTTTGAAGGAACTTATGCAAGAAGGAGTCTCAAATGAGTCTCAAAATGAAGTTAACAAAGTAGTCAATCTACTTAAAGAAAAAGGACATGATGTGACTGAAATTTCTCTACCTCTTACTGAAATGGCGTTGTCAGTTTATTACCTTATTGCGCCTGCGGAATGTTCTGCAAATTTATCAAGATTTGATGGAGTCAGATATGGTATTAGAGAAGACGCATCGACAAGTTATGAAATGATGAATAAAACACGCTCGGTTGGATTTGGTGAAGAAGTTAAAAAAAGAATTTTATTAGGAACATATGCTTTATCCGCTGGATATTTTGATGAATATTACGGCAGAGCTTTAAAAGTGAGATCAAAAATTATCACTGATTTTAAAACTGCATTCGACAAAGTTGACTTTATTTTGTCACCAACGACTCCTACACCCGCATTTGGTTTTGGTGAAAAAACAAAGAATCCACTTGAGATGTATTTGTCTGATTTATGTACAATTCCAGCCAATCTTGCTGGCTTACCAGCCATAAGCATACCAACTGGGTTATCAGAAAATAACTTACCCTTATCAGTACAGATAATGGGCAAGCCTTGTTCAGATTATTCACTCATTGATTTTGCAGAATCCATTGAGGAAATGGTTGAATTTAATTCTTCTCCAAATTTATTAAAGGAAAATAATGAATCTTAAAGCAACAATTGGAATGGAAACTCACGTTGAACTAGATACAAAATCAAAAATGTTCTGTTCGTGCGAAGTAGTTGAAACTGATGAACCTAATATTAGCGTTTGTCCAACATGCTTAGGTCTTCCAGGTGCTTTACCAGTACCAAATAAAACAGCTATTGAATATATAGTTATGCTTTCATTGGGTGCAAATTGCAAAATTACTAATGAAGGCATGTTTCATAGAAAGAACTATTTTTATCCTGACTTGCCAAAAAACTATCAAATTTCTCAATTTGATTTTCCTGTAGGAGTTAATGGGTCTTTAGAAATTGTTTTAGATGAGGAACTTCATTCAGTTGAAATTGAAAGAGTACATATGGAAGAAGATACGGGAAAAAGTGTTCATATTGGTTCAGGTAGAATTGATTCTGCAACTAGTACACTTTTAGATTTCAATAGATCAGGCATTCCATTAGTAGAAGTTGTAACTAAGCCAGTTATATCAACTTCAAAAATGGCTGTTGCTTATATTGAAGAATTACGACAATTAGTCATTGATCTTGGAATTTCAAAAGGCAAATTAGAAAAAGGAAATTTAAGATTTGATGCAAATATATCAGTAGCAAACAAAGATTCAAGTGAACTTGGAACTAAGGTAGAGATTAAAAATATGAATTCACTGAAGTCATTAGAAAAAGCAATCGATTATGAAATCATGAGACAGTCCAAACAAATTGAAAAAGGTGAATCTGTAATTCAGGAAACTAGGCATTGGGATGAGAATAAACAAGTCACTATATCAATGCGAACAAAAGAGGGAAGTGCTGATTATAGATATTTTTCAGATCCAGATTTACCAAATATGATTATTGATGAAGAATTTATTAATAATTCAAAAAAGAAGATACAAAACTTACCTGCAGATAAAAGAAAAACTTTAAAAGAATCCGGGTTATCTTTATCAGATTCAAACTATTTAGATAAAGGTGATAAGTGGTTATATGATCTTTATTTGTCTACCGTTGAAAATACTAAAGATAGTAAATCAACATTTAATTTCCTTACAGGGGAACTACAAGGACAAATGAGGAAAGCAGAAATTGATGAGTTACCTGACTGGGTTGATTCAGAAAAAATTTCTAATTTAATAAATTTGTTTGAAACTAATGAGGTTTCTTTTACATCAGCAAAAGATATTCTTGCAAAATTGTTAGGTGAGGATATTGATCCTAAATCTTATGCAACCGATAACAATCTTATCCAATCTTCAGATGATGAGGAAATAAAAACACTTGTAACTTCAGTAATTAAAGAAAATCAAGATATTGTTGAAAGATTAGAAGATCCCGAAGACAAACTTGTTGGTTTTTTAGTTGGTCAAGTAATGAAAAGCTCAGTGAATAAGGTTAATCCTGGATCTGTAAAAGATATCTTACTTAAAGAGTTATTTGGATAATTTGATTCACAATCATAGCTGATATTAATCCAATAAACCCAGCCCCAAGATCATCGTAGAGAACTCCTAATTTCCCTGGAAGCTTCTCCAATTCTCCAACAAAAGATGGTTGCTTAAGAATATCACTTAATCTAAAAACTAGAAAACCAGACAATAAAGGTAACAATTCAGCCCCAGAACCTATTGTTACAAGACTCATTCCACAAATCTCATCTAGCGTAATCCAGCTTGGATCAGAGGATGCATCATCATCGTCGACAGTTACAAAATATAAAATAATTAAAACAATAAATAATATGAATAAGTTAAGAGTGTTCCATATCCCAAACAGACTATTGCCGAAATAGATTTCAAATATTAATAGTAAAGAGGCAAAAGTGCCTCCACCTTTTTTATTTTTAAAAAATACCTCCCAAAAAAGGCCAACCCCAAATCCTGAAGCAATAAATCGTTTCACAATTTGAATAATAGTATTTTTCTTGGATAGACCTTTTAAAAGGTGTAGTATTTATTTACTGTGGAAAAATCCGATTTTATATGGTTTGATGGTAAATTTGTAGACTGGGACAGTGCTCAGATAAATGTAATGACACACACTCTGCATTATGGGACTGGTGTGTTTGAAGGTATAAGAGCAAGAAATACAGAAAAAGGTGTCTCAATTTTTAGACTTAATGACCATGTTGATAGATTATTTGCTTCAGCTGATTCGTATAATTTAAAAATTCCGTACACTAAAGAAGTTATCTTCGAAGCAATAAAAGATGTTGTGAGTAAAAACAAGCTTGAATCGGCATACATCAGACCATTAGTTTTTTTTGGTGAAGGAGAAATGGGGCTTCTTCCAAAAGATGTTCCTGTAAGGGTTTCAATAGCAGCGTGGTACTGGGGAGCTTATTTAGGTGACGAGGCAGTCAATCAAGGTGTCAACGTTTGTATTTCAAGATGGAGAAGAATTAGTCCAACGAGTTTTATACCTTTAGCTAAAGGCGTGGGAGGCTACATGAACTCCACATTAGCAAAGATTGATGCTGTTGAGAATGGTTATGATGACGCAATAATGTTGGGTGATGACGGAACAGTTGCTGAGGGCAGTGGACAAAATATTTTTATTGTTAAAGACAATAATATTTTCACACCTCCAAATTCCACAGGTGCCCTAAATGGAATTACCAGAAGAACAGTAATTGAGATTGCTGAACAGAAAAATATACCAATTGAAGAAAAAAACCTTACTGTTGAAGATCTTAAAACTGCGGATGAGGTATTTTTTACTGGAACTGCAACGGGTGTTATTGGGGTAGTAAGTATTGATAAAGGTGATATATCTGATGGGCAGGTTGGAAAAATCACTTCAGACATAATTGATTCATATGAAGATGTGGTTAATGCAAAGGACGATAATTTTAAATCATATATAACATTGATTTAATGCCTCAAGAACCAAATATCAATTTAGATAAAATTAAAAGAATAAACGACCCGGTAATGCCTGTCCCGAGGAAAAACTCTAAAAGACTTGCAGAAAATCTTGATCCAAACGACAAAGAAGTTTTTGGAAGTACTGGACCAGACAGTGGTTTTGCATTAAAAATAGTGAACAAGTACAAAACTTTATGGGGTAACCATCCAAAAAATAAATTAGTTTCATCGATTGTTACAAACCTAATGATTAATAGAGCAGCTCATTTTGGTAGAGCTCCAACAGTATATGATCTTCACCATATATTGGGTATATTAAGAATAACTGAAAATAGCCTTGGTGATCTATCTGAAGAATTGTTAATTAAATGCTCTAAGGAAAAAAATAAAGGCACACACCTTTTATCAATATTTAATTTTTACTAAACACTCTATTTTTCTAATGCCTTAATATTGTTAAAAGTATGAAAATTGTAAGAGCAAAACATCAAAATGAAATCTTTTATGGAGAGCTAATTGACGACAAAGTTGTTCGTTACGAGGGGTCACCTCTAGTTGTCTGGGAAAGTACAGAAGAAATCTATGAACTTGATGAAATTGAATTATTAGCACCAGTCTTACCATCAAAAGTTGTTGCAGTAGCAAAAAACTATGCAAAACATGCTGAAGAAATGGGATTGCCTGGATATGAGTATCAGGCAGATAATCCAGTATTTTTTATTAAACCTTCAACCTCGGTAATTGGGACTGGTCAAAATATAATATATCCAAAAATAGGTCAACATGTTGATCATGAAGCAGAACTAGCACTAGTGATTTCAAAAGTCAGTAAAAATATTTCTAGAGAAAATTGGACGGAACATGTCCTTGGATTAACTGCAGCTAATGATTTATCAGAAAGAGTACTACAAGGCAAAACAGGTCACTTTACAAGAGCAAAGGGTTTTGACACATTTTGTCCCTTAGGACCATTTATCCAAACAGAGTTTACAAATAATCCAGAACTCAACATTAAAGCATTTGTCAATGGTGAACTTAAACAGGATGGTAACAGTCGAGATATGATCTATTCAATCGGTGAAATATTAGAATTTGTTACTTCAATTATGACATTACTTCCAGGCGATGTTGTGATGACGGGTACACCTGAAGGGGTTAGTCAAGTTAAACCTGGAGATGAAATTAAAATTGAAATTGAGACACTTGGAACCTTAATAAATTCAGTTGAGTAAATTATGAAATTAAGAATTGCGCCATCACCTACCGGAGAGCTTCATATTGGCAATGCAAGAACGGCATTATTTAACTGGCTTTATGCAAGAAAAAATAATGGTAAATTTCTTCTCAGAATAGACGATACTGATACTGAAAGAACCACCCCAGAATATATTGAAAATATTGTACAAAATCTTTCATGGCTTGGTATCGACTGGGATGAGGGTTATGAATTAAGTGATTCAAATTCTTATAAACAGTCAGATAGATTTGGAAGGTATGAGGAAGTAGTAAATCAACTACTTAAAAATGATTTTGCATATGAAGATGATGGAGCAGTGAGGTTTAGAGTTGAAAAAGATAAAGAGATATTTTTCCAAGACTATGTAAGAGGGGATATGAAATTTAATACGAATGATGTTGAGGATTTTGTAATATTAAGATCTGATAAAAGCCCAACATATCACTTAGCTTCGACTGTAGATGATATTGACTATGAAATAACAATAATCGCTAGAGGAGAGGACATCCTTTCTTCCACTCCAAAACATATAATGATAATGAATGCATTAAATGCAGAAGTTCCTGATTTTTGCCATCTTCCATTATTGTTTGGTCCAGATGGAAAAAAATTAAGTAAAAGGCATGGTGATACTTCAGTCTCATCTTTTAGAGAACGTGGAGTTTTATCTGAAACAATGTTTAATTATATGTCGATTCTTGGTTGGTCCCCAGGAAATGATTTAGAAATATTTGATAAAGAATTTGCAATTAATAATTTTGATTTAAAAAACGTTTTAGCTAACCCAGCAATTTTTGATACACAAAAGCTTCTTTGGATGAATGGTCAATATATAAGAGAGTATGATGAAAAAACGTTTAATAAGATTGCTCTTGAGACAATTGAAACTTCATTATCAAGAGAGCTATTTAGCGAGGAAATTGAAAGGATCAATTTAATTCTTTCTGTTGTCCAAGAGCGTCTTGAAACATTAAAGGACTTAATGGGACAGGTTGAATTTCTACTCGATGAGCCATTTAATGTTGACAAGGACGAATGGGAAGAAGTTAATTCAAAATCTGCACAGGATTATCTTACGAACATTCGAAATGAATTTAAAACAATGAAAGATTTTGAACTAGACAAAATTGAAGCAATGATGCGTGAACAACTAAAGAAACTTGATTTAAAACCTAAAGAAGGGTTCCAGGCTGCAAGAGTTGCAATAACTGGTACAAAAATAAGTCCACCATTATTTGAATCCATTTACGCACTAGGTCAATCTTCTACAATTGCAAGAATTGCCGAAAAGATTGATAATTTGTAACAAATAATATATAAGTTACTATATTCTTATACAAATACGGCCCCGTCGTCCAGAGGCCTAGGACGCTGGGTTTTCAACCCAGAAACGCCGGTTCGAATCCGGTCGGGGCTGCTACCTTTCGGGGATGGTGTAATTGGCAACACAATGGGTTCTGGTCCCATCGTTGAGGGTTCAAGTCCTTCTCCCCGAGCAGAGGCCCCGTCGTCTAGAGGTTGATATCTAAATTCTCTTGAAGAAAAATATTCATGTGATTATCAAAACTATTTTTACCATACATTAATTTTTTAATTTTAATATTTCCCCCAAGTAGCGGAGTTCCGCTATCTTTACTTGAACATATTACAATCTGGGATGACTTGCATTCTTTTATCCATTCTTGTGCATAAAAATTGTTTAGGTATGGCAGGTCAGCATGGCAGATAGTCCAATATTCATATTCATAAGAATGAAGAAACTCTTCTAGCTCAAAATTTAAACCCTTTTTTCTGGCTGAGAATATCTCAATATCATTGTTCTTACAGTAATCAATAACAAGCTCATCATTTGTGATACAAACAATATTTGTGTCTTCATTTTTAAATGATTTCACTATATTTTCAAACATTCCTTTTGAAAGTTCTATTCTTTTTTCGACACTCAGAACATTTTCAAGTCTAGACATAGGATTTTTAAAATTTCTTACGGGGATACCTATCAAAAAATTTTTTAACATTACAACACTTTACATATTCCATGCTATTAAGTTATATATTGAAATGACTAGAAAAACTAAAATAATTGCAACAGTAGGTCCAAGTATTCATTCTAAAGAGGCCATCAATGAAATTATTGATGCAGGAGCTAATGTTTTAAGGTTAAATTTTTCACATGGATCTAATGACGAATATAAACAAATAGTAGATTGGGCTAGATCATCAAATAAAAAGATTGCAATAATGCAAGATATTCAGGGTCCAAAAATAAGAACAGGCCATTTGGAACAATCATTTGATCTATCTCAAGGAGCTGAAATTGAAATATTCAATGAAGATTCCAAGAAAAATAATGAAAATATCGTTATAAATTATGATCAGTTATTTGAAGATGTGAGTGAAGGTGAACGAATATTAATTGATGATGGAAAATTGTCCTTAAGAGTTACAAAAAAAGAAAAAAATAAAGTTCTTGCTGATGTAGAGATTGGTGGAGAATTAAGGGCAAATCAAGGGGTTGCTTTCCCAGATTCTAATTTATCAGTTTCAACTTTAACAAAAAAAGATATTGAAGATTTAGAGTTCGGCAATCAACTTGGGGTTGATTTTGTTGCTGTTTCTTTTGTTCGAAACGCAGAAGATATTATAAATGTCAAGAAATACATTGATGATGATACAAAAGTAATAGCTAAAATTGAACTTAAGTCTGCAGTAAAAAATCTAAAATCAATTATTCAAGAGTCAGATGGAGTAATGGTAGCAAGGGGTGATTTAGGTGTACAGCTTCCTCTTGAGAGAATTCCGCTCGTTCAAAAAGAGATATTAAATGAAACAAATTTACAGGGAAAAATAACGATTACAGCTACTGAAATGTTAACTTCTATGATTTCTTCTCATAGGCCTACAAGAGCAGAGGTTTCGGATATTACAAATGCAATACTCGATGGAACTGATGCTGTAATGTTGTCAGCGGAAACCTCAATCGGTGAAAACCCAATTGAAGTTGTCAGTGCCATGGCAAAGATTTGTAGTGAGGTAGATAGTGTTTCTGGTACAAAAATAACTTCATCTAAAGACATATTGACTTCTGATGAACTAACAAATTCTCTTTCAAAAGCTGCAGTACAAGTAGCAAATGATTCTAATGCAAAGGCAATCGTAGCTTTTACTGAAACTGGTAAAACAGCATTGTTGATTTCAAATCATCGACCAGACGCTCCAATTTTTACATTTACAACTGTTGAAAAGACTTTTAATCAACTCAATTTGATATGGGGAGTAGAGCAGATAAAGATAGAGAGATTGGAAACTACTGATGAGATGTTTGCGATTGCAAACCAATGGTTAACTGAAGAGATGAATTTTTTAAAAAATGATAAAGTAGTTATTGTCGCTGGTTCACCTCCAAATAAAGAGGCAGCAACTAACCTTATTAGAGTAATGAAGATTGGTGAATTTTAATGGGTCAGAAAATTGAATTAAAAACAACTCAATTTGGAAAAAATGTCATATTCGATTTAAACAGATCATTATCAGGACAAGACGGTGAAACATATCACAATATAGCCCACGCTTCATTAACAAATGAAATTAGTGCACAATTAGCCATGAAATTATTTCAATTCTCAAATGATATTGAAAATATTTTTATTCAATCGAATGTTGTTACTATCAATTTTACAAAAAACATGGGAACTGCAGTTACAGACTTTGAGAAGCTAATTGAAGATTTCTTTCTTTTTTATGGAGATGAGGAAGAATGATAGTTGGGGTCACAGGTGCCTCTGGTTTTATTGGTAAAAAAACAATAAAAATTTTAAAGGATTCTGGCCATGAAGTTAAAAGATTTGTAAGAAGAGAAGTGAAGAATGATGATGAAATATATTGGAGCCCAGCAAAGAAGGAAATAGATAAAGATAAATTTCAAGAACTTGATGCAATAATCCATTTAGCTGGAGAAAGTATAGCCCCACAAGATATATTAGGCTTCCTCCCATTTGCTGGTGGTCGTTGGTCCAAAGAAAGAAAATCAAGAATTTATTGGTCCAGGAAGTGGGCATCTGATCTTTTTGTGGATACATACAAATCTTGTGAAAAATATCCGAAAATATTTATTACTGCATCTGGAAATGATATTTATGGAGATCACGGAGATGAGATAGTTACCGAAGAAACCTCTTTTAATCGAGGTCAATTTTTACAAATGGTAGCAGAAGAATGTTGGGAAGAACCATTATATGAAATTGAAAAGATGGGTGTAAGAGTAATGAAGTGTAGAGCTGGAATTGTTTTAGGGAAGGGAAATATCGCAACACAAATATTTACACTTATTTCAAAATTAAATTTATCTGGTCCAATTGGAGATGGTAAGCAATATTTTTCTTGGGTATCTGTTTATGACATGGCGGAAGCATTCGTATTTTGTTTAGAAAATGAAAATATCGATGGCGCTGTGAATGTGACTGCTCCTGAACCTTTGCAACAAAAAGAATTTTCAAGAGCCATTGCCAAAATTATGGATAAGGCTTTCTTTGCTCCTCCTTTACCGCCAATAATAATGAGATTAGCTGTTGGCTGGGAACTAGGTGAGCAACTTGGTTTAAACAGTATAAGAGCAATTCCTCAAAAACTATTAAAAGAAGGATTTAAGTTTAAAAACCCTACTTTGGAAACAATGAAAGATGATTTTATTTAATGAGTAGTTACGAAGAAAGAATGTCGCAGAAATATAATTTCTTCTCTTCTGAGGATAAAAACCAAGTTTCTGATTCAGATATCGAAAAGGAAACAATAAATGAAGAAATTAATGAAAATGTTGATGATGTAAATCAAACTCAAGAAGAAGAAAACATGCTCGTTCCAATTTCTGCTTGGAAGAAAGTATTAGACCAACTAGGAAATTTACATGAGGCTGATAAGTTAATGGCTGAAGCTAGAGAGAGGGCAGCAAAAGCAGAGGCTGAAAGTGAATTTTTAAGAGAAAAACTAAAAAATACACGAGAAGAATTAAATACATTCAAAAAGAAAAAAAGGTTTTTCTTTTTCTAAAAACTTAATTTACAATATTGCTTTCATCAGATACACCTCTGATTATAAAAAATGAAATCATTAAGAGTACAACAAGTGACAACATGGCAGTATTTCGACCTAAATTTAAAGTATTAACAATAAAGCCCCACAAAATCGGACCTACAATTGTTGCAAATCTTCCAACAGTAGAATATAAACCATAAAATTCACCAAGATGTTCTTTTGGACTCAGTCTTGTCATGAATACTCTGTCAACCGCAAATATTCCACCAATATTGAAGCCACCAATAACTCCAGTTACATAAATTAACCAGTCAATATCAAACTCTGTAGAAATAACAGCAATGATTAATGAAACCATCCAACAACCTAAGCTAAATAAAGTGCATTTCCTTGGACCATATTTATCTCCAGCTTTACCATAAACATAACCACCGATAATCGAGATGATAATTGCTAAGGCTAGCAAATTTTGACTGTCTTCAGCCGTAAGTCCAGCCTCTTCGACAAGATATACAGCGAGTAGACCACTAATTAAAGTATTAATTGCGTCTGCATAAAAGAATCTCCCAATAAGAAATCTTGTAAGACCTTTGTATTCTCTGGAATGTCTCCATGACTTAACAACTATATATAGAGATTCTCTAAATTTAACACTTACTTTATCAATATTAAATTTTTTCTCTTCTATGAACAAAAATGCCGGAATTGAAAATATTAAAAAAAGAATAGCAACGGATCTAAAAATTTCTACATAACTATAACCAAATTCCTGAAGGACTGATGCAACACCAAATCCTATAAGCGATCCCATGTATCCAAACGCAACTCCCATGCCCGAAATCTTTCCTCTGTTACTTTCATTACTTACTGAAACAAGTAAAGCATCGTAGACTACTGAACCGAGATTAAATCCAATTAATGAAATGATGAACAAAAGAACAGATATATTGACATTAAACGTCCCAAGAAGGATGGTCGCTATGATGCAGATTGCAGTTGTAATAAATAATAATGGTTTCTTTCCTTGTGCACCATCACTTCTTGCTCCTACCCAGGGACCTGTTAGCGCAACAATTACCATCGCTCCTGAAGTTGCTAGACCCAAAGCTTGATCTGTCCAGCCTTGTTCACTCACAAGCCAGACCGAAAAATATAAACCAGGAATTACAAATGCATAAACTGTATTTGCTAAATCAAAAAGTAACCAAGAATATAAACTTTTTTTCTTTATTTCGTTCATTAAATTGATTCTAGAGCGTCTTTAAATCTCGTGAGGCCTTCCTCTAGATCTTGATCGCTTAGAGCATAAGAACAACGTAAAAATCCTTCTTTCC
>LUMI01000065.1_pt1 | contig 39087 bp, 35 predicted proteins | sample 729681 | NCBI WGS metagenome assembly LUMI01 (sample SAMN03860267, study PRJNA289734) | marine metagenome | biome: seawater column; feature: ocean; material: water; isolation source: Red Sea water column Station 34 - depth 10m | place: Saudi Arabia: Red Sea | collected 2011-10-15 | depth 10 m
GGAATAGAGTCCATATATGCAGTTGCAATACCAGTGATTGCGTTTGTTGCTCCTGGACCAGATGTTACAAGAACAGTTCCAACTTTTCCTGTGGCTCTGGCATATCCGTCAGCTGCATGGACTGCAGCCTGTTCATGCCTAACTAAAATATGCTGAACTTTATCCTGTTGATAGATTGCATCGTAAATATGAAGAGCAGCTCCTCCAGGATATCCAAAGAGAAGGTCTACATTTTCATCTGCCAAAGCTCTGATAAGCGCAGATCCGCCTGATTCTTTCTTCATATTTATTAAACAGTTTTAAAAAGATTCGAATTGTGACACTAGAAGCCTTTAAGTCAAGTTTTCATTGGTTTTTAGACGATCCAATAAACTTTGAAAATCTTTAGGAATTTCGCTTTCAAAATTAACTGTTTCATCAGTCGAGGGATCTATAAAAGAAAGTTCTCTAGCATGTAGGGCCTGTCTCGGAAACTTGATAATAAAATCTTTCAAATCGTCTGAAGTATTTTTTGCAAATCTTTGACTTGTTCCATAAGTTTTATCTCCAACGAGAGGATGTTTAATATGGCTAAAATGGACTCTAATTTGATGAGTTCTGCCTGTTTCTAAATAAGCTCGGATATAAGTGTAAAATCCCAAAAATTCTAATACTTTAAATTTAGTAATTGCTTCTTTTCCTTTTTCTGTAACTGATTGTTTTGTTCTTACCGTGCGATGCCTTCCAATTGGAAAGTCCAAAGTTCCTGCTCTCAACGTTTTTCCAATTACAATTAGGTCGTATCCCCTTTTAACGGTTCTAGAGGAGATTTGATCTGACAAGTGTTTATAAGCCTTCTCATTTCTTGCAATAACCATTAGTCCAGAAGTATCTTTGTCTAAACGATGAATTATTCCAGCTCTTGGCAGATCTGCGAGCTCTGGAAAGTTAAATAATAAACTGTTGAGAATTGTTCCTGATCTATTTCCTGAGCCCGGATGAACAACAATTCCTGGAGCTTTATTTATAACTATGAAATCCTTTGTCTGCTTTTTTATTTCAATCTCAATATCTTCAGGAAGATCTTCAACTTCAGCATCAATTAGACCAGATAAATTTATCTTGCTTCCAATTGAAGCTTTTTCGCTTACTTTGGAAATTGTTTGATTATCAATAGACAAAAAATCTAATTCAATAAACTTTTTAATTTGCATTCTTGAGAACTCTGGATGTCTCTTGGATACGATTACATCTATTCTTTTTCCTGACTCTTCGGCGTTGACCTCGAAATTAATTGAAATTTTTTTTGGCATGTTTTTTAATCTTTAAACAGATAGAATTAGCAGATGCAAACTCGTAATAAGCATTATTTTATCTTTAATCTACTTTTTTTACTGATCTTGATGGGTTTATCCGCATCGTGTGCAAATAAAGAAGAAACTATTGAAAGGATCTTGCTTGAAAAAGAACTATTTGATCAAGCGCAGAATAGATTGAGATCTGGCAATTTTGCTGCTGCCGCAATGAGTTTAGAAATGCTTGAGGCAAGATACCCTTTTGGAAGATTTGCCACGCAAGCTCAGTCAGAGCTTATTTATGCTTATTTTAAGTCAGCAAACTATGAGGCTGCCATATCAGCTGCTGATAGGTTTATCAGCTTGCATCCTAATCATCCAAATATAGATTACGCTTACTATTTGAAAGGGATGTCCGGTTACACAGCCGATATGTCTATTTTTAATCCAAATATGATTCTCGAGGATGCGGCCTCGAAAAGAGATCTCAATCAAGCAAAGAAATCGTTTTCTGACTTGAGTGATTTTTTACTTAGGTTTCCAGATAGTGACTACGCTGATCAAGCAAGGCAACGAATGGTTTTCTTAAGGAATTTGATCGCAAAAAAAGAAATCTATGTAGCGACTTTTTATATGGAAAGAAAGGCTTTTGTTGCTGCCTTAAACCGAGCTAATTATGTGATTGAACATCTCCCAAATAGCTCTCAAGTAGAACAAGCTCTTGAGATTAAAATTGAAGCCTATAAAGAACTCAACCAGTCAGATTTGGCCAACATAACTCAAGACTTACTGGACGCTTTCAAAGAAAAGAAAATTAAATCCTAATGGCTATTTTAATTTCAGTTTTAATTTTTGTAGGAATAGTCGTTGGGCTGGCACGTCTATTGGGAGAAAATTCAGTTGATATCAGTGAAGATCAATCCAGCATGGTCAAATGTATAGAATGCAATGTTTATTTCCCTGCCTTAGAAGCTAGAAAAACATCAAAGGGTTGGATCTGCAAAGATCATTAAAATTTGTATCTCAGTTTAAGAATAAATTGATCAGAATAAGTAGCATCCCATCCAGTGGAATACAAATCTCCAAAAGATTTTAAATCTTTATCGTCGTCGAAATAATATCCTCCTCTCGTATAAACTGCATAAAAATTAGAGAGAGGAGATAGTTCATATCTATACCTTATTTGAAATGCGACCTGACTTAATTCAAATGGATTAAGTGACCCGTCATAATTAATCATTTTTCCATCTGAACTGACATAATAAGGATCCGGATCATCAGCAGTGAGTGAATAAAACTGAGCTTTAATTCTTAATTCGTGAATGTTGTCTTTAATCCATCCTAAAGACAGAGAGGAAGATAATTTCTTCTTTTTGTAATAGCCAAATACATTATCAAATTCATATTTAACCCAATTTTCATATTCATCATATCTAATGAGAGCAAGATTTAAATCGAGATCATTAGAGGGCTTGATATTTGCTCCAATGTTGAATCCCCATCCCTCACCTCTTTTAGAATTTGATGGATTATCAAATTTATAACCCCCAGATGAACTTTCAATTTTTATGAAGGGTATAAAAGTCTTCTGTCTAGGAGCCGAATATCTCATATTCAATGTGTACCCTCCCAACCTTCTTATAAAAGGTGAGTCCGGATGATCTCTTGCCTCAACAAAATCTTTTCCAGGAGATAAGATGCATTCACAAAAAATATCTATTGAAGAAAAATCCTTCAGATCTAAATTAAGTGATATCCACGCCATCGCTCCGCCGTTTATTCCTGATATGCTTCGTTGGTGACCGCTGTTCACATCTAATGTAAGACTTCTAATTAAAGATTCTTCTGAGAAATTGGTTTCTTTATAAATAGCTGTAATGCCTGTTTCTGCAAAATTTCTCATGTCCAGATAACCCATATCGTTCATGTCATAGCCTTCATCATAGATACCAAAACCCCAAAGAGCGGAAAACTTTTCTGTAAAGTTTCTAGCTACTCTGCCTCTTAAAGCTACACCTTCGGTTGAAGTTGATTCTGAATCTATATTTGAATAACTTAACGTCCCAGAAAACCTACTTATTTCATCAAAAGAATAATCAAAGTCCATCGTATGTACTTGAGCAGCCCTTGATATGTTTGGACGATCAACATAAGTTAAAAGATAGCCAATACGAAGATCATCTAAACTTTTTCTGTATCTAATAGACTGGAAATTCCTTCCTTTATAGTATTTTCCATCTCGTTCAAAAGCTGAGAAGATTCCAAATTCATCGTCTGCTTCCGTTTGAGTATATTTCAAGGCTAAATCAATTTCACTGTAAGTTTTTCTTTGTGAATTACAATCTGATTCGTCAATCTCAGAAGAACAATCGTAGTCTGGACTGGCACCAATTCTTCTGGTGTTAATGAGAAAAGAAGTTCGGCCCCTTATTTGAAAAAGATCCTGATTTTCAGTGAAGAACGGTCGTTTATCTTCATAAAAAGTCTCCAAAGCATCAAAACTTACAATGACATCATCACTTTCTACTTGCCCAAAATCAGGATTTAAAGTGACGTCTAATCTTTTTTCTGAATCAATAGCCCAAAATATTTCTCCCCCAATTTTATTTTCTTGCTCCCCAGTGACTTCTTCTTGGGAAACAGAAATGTAAGGAAAGAAATCAACTTCTGAGGAAGAATTCTTAGCGAAATTTTTTATTTTTATAGGATGAAATCTTGAGATAAATTTTGTATCTGTCCAATTAATCTTAGGAAAACCATGCCATTCATTTTTAAGAAAATAACCTCTAGACGTCCTGACATTAACTTCAATAAATTCTGCATCTGAGTCTTCCAATGGAGCAACATCCCATGGAATCATGAACTCAGCAAACCAAGCATCATCGGTTTGAGATGTTTTAACGTACCAAATTGCATCCCAGTCTAATGACGGTTGATTTTCATTTGCCCAAACTGCATCACTGATAGATCCGCCCAAGGTAACTGAAAAACTATATGCTCTTATACCGTTTCCATTAAAGTCAATTGCAATGAATGCTCTATCTGCTGATGCATCCATTACGTCTCTTTTATGGAGTAGAGAAGTTTGATCCTCAATGGGTTGTTGAAAATTTTTAAACCCAAAATATATTCCATCCTCATTAGCAAAATATAAAACTTCAGTTTCAACTTCTGGAATTGCATAGGTTAGAGGTTCGGTAACATAAAAAGTATCAATGACTCCTGCAGAGTCCCACTCAGTTTCATTTAATTTGCCATCAACAATAATCTCTGCAGATAGCGGTGCAAATAAAAATAAAAGTATTAATTTTCTAACCATATTGAATGCTTTACATAGCACTGGTGTAAATCTGAAAAAAGATTAACCTTCAAGAAGGATATTTTATCTGAAATCACATGATCAATGTTGAAGTCAGATTAGCTTATATATTTTTATTAGAAGTTATGAATATTTCTACGAAGAAAATCTGTATCTTATTTTTACAATAAATTGATCCGAGTATGTTGTATCCCATCCTTTTGTATAAAGCTTATCAAATGATGATGAGGACATATCAGAGCTGAAATAATCTCCACCTCTAGTGTAGACCACATAAACATGAGATAAAGGTGCCAATTCATACCTATACCTGATTTGAAATGCTACTTGGCTCAACTCAAATGAATTTAGGTTAGCACTAGCGGACTTCATTTTTCCTTCAGGTGAAACAAAGAATGCTTCGGGATCTTCTGCAGTTAAAGAGTAAAACTGAGCTTTTATTCTTAATTCATGCTTTCTTTCATAATACCCTAAAGATAAAGAGGATGAGAGTTTCTTCTTATGGTAGTAGCCGAACACGTTGTCGTATTCAAATTTACTCCAGTTTTCGTCCTCGTCATATCTAATTAGACCCAAATTAATATTTAGATTATCTGTTGGTTTTACAGTTGCGCCCAAATTAAAGCCCCAACCTTCCTCTTTTCTCGATAGCAAAGAATCATCAAATTCATATCCTGATGATCTGCTTTCCACCTTCATAGAAGGAATAAATATAAGAGTCTCTGGCGCCTCATAGCTAATAGCAAAGGTGTATCCTCCTTTATTTCTAATATAAGGTGCATCTGGGAAACCTCTCGTTTCCATATAATCTTTACCGGGATCAAGAAAGCACTCGCAACTCAATCTTACAGAAGAAAAATCCTTAAAATCTAGACTTAAACTCACATTAGCTAAAGACCCGCCGTATATTCCTGAGGCACTTTTATTAAATCCACCGTTTGAGTCAACAGTTAAGCTTTGGAGGGGAGAGTTTTTAGAAAATTCAGCTTCTCTATAATTTGCTACCCATCCAGTTGACATATATTCCTTCATTTCACTGTAACCCATATCGTTAATGTCATATCCTTTGCCATAAGATGAGAAAGCCCATAAACCAGAGAATTTTTTTGTAAATTGTTTCGAGATAAGAGCTCTTATTGCAGATCCATTCTTGGATAAATTAGGATCGTCAATATCTGAGTAACTTAACATTCCAAAAAAACGAGTATCTTGATTAATAAAATATTCGTAATCAAAAGTGTGTACTTGAGCGCTCCTAGAAATGTTTGGTTTATCTGCATAAGTTAGAAGATAGCCTACTTTCCCTTCATTAAAATTTCTTCTGTAGCGAATAGCTTGGAAATTTCTTCCTTTATAAATATCCGTTCCTCTTTCAAAAGCAGAGAAGATACCAAACTCGTTCAGTGCTCCTGATTGGGTGTATCTAAGGGCAAGGTCGATATCGCTATTAGATGAATTATCTTGAAGACATTTTTCAGCTAATCGTTCACTAAGCTGATTACAATCATAATCTGGTGCTGCTCCAATTCTTCTTGTATTTATTAGATAAGTTCTCCAGCCAGTTATTTGAAATAAGTTTTGATTTTCAGTGAAGAATGGCCTCCTATCTTCATAATAAGTCTCTGTTGAATCAAAATTCACAATAACATCATCGCTTTCTACTTGGCCAAAATCAGGATTTATAGTTACATCTAATCTCTTTTCAGCATCTATAGACCAAAATATTTCTCCACCTATTTTATTTATTTGCTCATCTGTAACTTGCTCTTGTGAAATTGAAATATATGGGTAGAAGTCAGCATCACTTTGAGCATCACGGGCATAATTCTTAATTCTTATAGGTTCAAATTTTGATAAAAAAGCTGAATCGGTGCTCCAAATAGCAGGAAAACTTGACCATTCATTACTGAGAAAATCGAAAGTATTTATTCTAATTTTTATTTCTAGTTCATCTTCATTAGATGAACTAATGGGTGCTACATCCCAAGGTATCAGAAATTCCGAGTACCAAGCTTCGCTATCTTGACTGGTTTTGACGAACCACACCCCATCCCAATCCTGATTGAACTGATTCTCATTTGAAACAGTTCCGTCGCCGACCGAATCTCCCAAAGAAGTTCCAAAAGAATATCCATTGTTACCATTACCAACAAAATCAATGATAATGAAATTTCTATCTCCGTCTGCCATCCATGCATCCCTCTTATGTTGAATCGGCGTTTGTCTTTCTGGAGGTTTAAAATTTTTAAAACCAAAATAAATTCCTTTTTCATTGGCAAAATATAAAACTTCGGTTTTGTATTTTGATTTCTCTAAGGTGTTTGGCTGAACGATTACAAGGTCATCAATCAGTTTAGCTGAGCTCCATTCCTCTTCATCAAGAATTCCATCTATGAAAATTTCACTTACTGAAAAGTTAGATAAAGTAAGTAAGTAGAAAAAAATAAATAATTTTTTCTTGAATTTTAAGATTTCGTAAATCAATAGAGTTTATAAAGAAAATTTACTTAATAAAGATTGTAATTTTATCTGAAATCACTGGCTCTTTGTGTGGAATGTGAAGATAGTTGCCCATTAACAGTTGCAAGGTTCTCTTTCCTTTTGGTAAATCAAGGATTGTTTCAGTCTGACCTTTGCCAAAATGAATATGATTTTTATCAGCGGGGATAGGTTTTGAAAGATCAGGCAAATTTTCTAAATCAACAAGAAGATGATGATGCCCAGTGTTAGGAAAATCTATTCCAGCCGGAGCCACTCCCATTCCAGATAACCCAAAAACTATTTTTACAGGTCCATTTAGAGTTGCACCATCTTTAGGCTCGATAAAATAAAGTTTATTCTCGCCTGAAAATGCCAGGTTTGAGCACAAAATAAAAATCAAAAGATAAAGAAACTTAAACATATTTTCCTTCTTGATATACCAAGGGTTTTAAAGCGTCATTATGAATTAAATCTTGAACCTCGCCAACGAAGATTGAGTGAGTTGTGTCTTCCATAATTTCTTTTAAATTACAGAAGAGGTTTGATTGAGCATTCTCTAAATACGGTGTTTCTTCTTTCTTAAGCCAAGAATCATTTGAAAATCTTTCATTTATTTTCTCTGAGTTGCTACAAATATCAGCTACATGTTTTTGTCCATTGCTTAATAAATTAAGACAAAACGATTGAGTAGTTTTTAAAAAATCATGCATGGCAGCAGATTTATTAATGCAAACTAACATTCTTGGTGGATCAGCTGATAACGATGCTACTGAAGAAACTGTCATTGCCTCTTTCGAATCTGAATTTCCTGAAGAAATTACGTATACAGTTTGAGCTTGCGTTCTTAAAATATTTAGAAATATATCTTGCATTGATAAGTGATTAGAAAAGAGAATTATAAAAGAAAATTATGAGCAATAAAGCAAATAAAGGTTCATTTAGAATAATCAGTGGAAAATACAAAGGAAGAAAATTCGAATTCTTGCCTTCTAGTGATCTTAGACCAACTCCAGATAGACTTAGGGAAACATTATTTAATTGGCTTGGACAGGTCATTGATCGGAAGACTTGTCTTGATTTATTTTCTGGGACAGGTTCTTTAGGATTGGAATCATTGTCTAGAGGTGCTCAAAAAGTTACATTTATCGAAAAAAATTTTGAGCACTTTGACAAATTAAAAGGCTATGTCAAAAAGCTAGATACTGTAGAGGATATATCAATAATTAATAAGGATGTCCTTGCTTGGTTGGATGATGCAAATGATGAATTTGATCTGATTTTTGTTGATCCTCCATTCTATGAAAAACTTGCTGAAAAAGTTCTTTTAAAAATTAAAACAAAATCATTTATCTTGAAGTAGAAAAAGATCTAGATCTAAGTTTTTTAGAAACGGATTGGGAGGTTATAAAAGAAACTAACTCTGGGAAGAAGCAATATTTGCTTCTCAAAGAAAAATAGTTACTTTCCTTTCTTCATTGAACTGAAGAATTCATTGTTTGTCTTGTGTTTTCCAAGTTTGTCTATGAGCCATTCAGTTGCATCGACATCTTCCATATCATTGAGAAGCTTTCTTAGAATATTTATTCTTTGAAGTTCGGCATCATCGGTTATCAGCTCTTCTCTTCTCGTGCCTGAACGCCTTATGTTAATAGCTGGAAAGACTCTTCTTTCAGCAATTGCTCTATCAAGATGAATTTCTTGATTTCCAGTACCTTTAAATTCTTCGTAAATTACTTCGTCCATTCTCGATCCAGTGTCAATGAGCGCTGTAGCAATAATGGTGAGACTTCCTCCACCTTCTATATTTCTGGCAGCACCAAAAAACCTTTTTGGTTTTTCAAGAGCATTAGCGTCAACACCACCTGTTAATATTTTCCCAGAAGCCGCTTGAGTAGAGTTATAAGCTCTTGCCAAACGAGTGATTGAATCTAACAAAATAATTACATCGTTTTTTGTTTCAACAAGTCTTCTAGCTTTGGCAATTACCATCTCAGCTACTTGAACATGTCTTGATGGAGGTTCGTCAAAGGTAGACGCGATTACTTCCCCTCGAACAGAACGTTTCATGTCAGTAACCTCTTCAGGTCTTTCATCAACCAAAAGAACCATGAGCTTACTGTCAGGGCTATTCCTTTCAATTGAATGGGCGATGGTTTGAAGAAGAAGAGTTTTTCCTGCTTTGGGTGGAGAAACGATAAGTCCTCTCTGACCCTTACCTGTTGGGGCAGTTAAATCAATTATTCTTGCTGATAAATCTTCAGTTGTTCCATTCCCTGCCTCCATCACAATTCTTTCTTCAGGAAACAAAGGTGTTAAGTTTTCAAAAGCAACCTTTGATTTCGTTTGCTCTGGTGCATTAAAGTTGATCTCATCAATCTTTAACAGGGCAAAATATCTCTCGCCCTCTTTTGGTGGTCTTATTTTCCCAGATATAGAATCACCTGTTTTGAGTCCAAATCTTCTTATTTGGCTTGGTGAAACATATATGTCGTCTGCACCTGCTAAATAAGAAGACGACGGTGATCTCAAAAATCCAAACCCATCATTTAAAATTTCAAGAACTCCCTCACCCTCAATATCCTCACCTTTTCCAGAATGAGATTTGAGAATTCCGAAAATAACATCTTGTTTTTTCGAACGGGCTAAATTTTCAATACCCATATCCTCAGCGAGACTGAGCAATTCTTCTACGGGCTTGGCTTTTAATTCGCCTAAATGCATAACAAATTTTGGGATTTAATTAAAGATTGTCTAAGACAAGGTGAATAAATGTAACACCTAAGTTTGCCCTAGTCTAGGTTAAATTTATAGGTGTTGTTCCAAAAAAGATAGAAGCTGAGACTTTGATAAAGCACCTATCGCCTGATCAACTACCTCTCCATCTTTGAATAGAACTAACGTTGGAATGCTCATTATATTTAATTGGGCTGCTAATTCTTGATTTTCATCCACATCGACTTTGCCAACCGTCAGCTTATCTGACATATCTGAAGCAACTTCCTCAAGTATCGGAGCTACCATTTTGCATGGACCACACCATTCTGCCCAATAATCAACTAAAACAGGTTTATTTGACCCAACCATTTCTGTGAAGTTTTCCTTATTTAATTCTATTGTGTTACTCATAATTTTTATATTAGGTTAAATTTTAAAAATGCAAATTAAAAATCGTCTGTTACAGCGCCCTCAGAAGCTGAAGACACAGATCTGGCGTATTTAGCTAACACTCCTCTGGTAGGAGGTTCTTTTAAAGATTGCCAGTTTTTCTTTCTATCTGCTAACTGTTCTTCTGAGATATCAATGTTTATTTGATCTTTTTTTGCATCTATGGTGATTAAATCTCCATTCTGTAAAAGTCCAATTGGACCTCCATTCGCCGCTTCAGGGGGTCGGTTTTAGCATTTCACGCATGCCTGGACCTCCCACAGGACCTTCGTATCTGATAACAATTACCGAACCTTCTTGAATGGTATTCTTGAAAATTGCTTCAACAGCCTCTTCTTCAGATTCAAAAATTATTGCTGGGCCAGAAAAAGATAGTCCTTCTTTCCCAGTTATTTTAGCTACTGCTCCTTGAGGTGCCAGATTACCTTTCAAAATTCTAATGTGACTTTCTTTTTTTATAGGTTTACTAATTTGAGCAATAATTTTTTGATCGTCTTTATAGGGTTCTATGTCTTTAAGATTTTCTTCTAAAGTTTTTCCTGAAACGGTCATACAACTTCCGTCCAGTAATCCATCATTAAGCATCATTTTCATTAAGGGTTGAATACCGCCCTGTTCATTCAGATCACTCATTAAATAGTAACCAGAAGGCCTGATGTCAGATAAAACAGGTGTATTTTTCCCTATCCTAGTAAAGTCATCTAAATTTAAATCAACATTTGCTGATTTTGCCATTGCTAGCAGATGAAGGACTGCGTTAGTAGAGCCACCTAATGCAATAACTACTTTAATGGAATTTTCAAAAGCTCTCTTGGTTAGAATATCGCTAGGTTTAATATCTTTTTCTAATAAGTAATCGATAGCTTGACCTACAGCCAGGCAATCATTTTTCTTCTCCTGAGAGATAGCATCTTGTGAGCTACTGCCAGGTAAACTCATACCTAAGGCTTCAATTGCCGATGCCATTGTGTTAGCAGTGTACATTCCTCCACATGAACCGGGTCCAGGGAGTGCATTTTTTTCAATTGCTATAAGTTCGTCTGCACTTATTTGCTTTTGAGAATATGCGCCAACCTTTTCAAGAACAGTGGCAAAATCAGTATGATCCTTCCCAGGCTTGATAGAACCACCGTAAACAAACAGACTTGGTCTATCTAACCGTATCAATCCCATCATACAACCTGGCATATTTTTATCGCATCCGCCTATTGCAACAACAGAATCAAATGACTGACACCCAACAACAGTTTCAATTGAATCTGCAATGACTTCTCTAGAAACCAACGAATATCTCATTCCAAGAGTTCCCATTGAAATACCATCAGAGATTGTGATGGTATTAAAAAGAACTGATTTGAGCCCTGCATCATCAACAGAGCTACATATGGTTTGTGCTAATTCATTGATGTGCATGTTACAAGGAGTCACATTTGACCAAGTTGAAGCAATACCTACTTGTGGTTTTTTAAAATCCTCATCTGAAAAACCTGTTGGTCTAAGCATTGACCGAGCGCCAGCTTGATCAATTCCATCAACCAAAGAGGATGAATATTTTCTTTTTTTAGACATTAATTTTAATTATAAGCAGCATTTATAAGATTGATTGTATATTCATCTTGAGGTGTATCAAATATCTGATCAGTTGGACCAGATTCAACTATTGAGCCTTTTTTCATGACTAAAACACTATCTGACATTGACCTGATTACTCTTAAATCATGACTTATCAAAACATAGCTTATATTTTTGGAATTTTGTAAATCCTTCAAAAGCAGGAGTATCTCCTTTTGAATTGAAACATCTAATGCTGAAGTTGGCTCATCGAGCAAGATCAATTTAGGATTTGTAATCAATGCTCTTGCTATTGCAATTCTCTGTCTTTGGCCTCCAGAAAATTCATGAGGAAACTTTTCAAGGCATGATGGATCTAAATGAACGTCATTTATTGATTCCATGATGCGTTGTTTTTTTTCTTGTTTGCTCAATTGTTTAAAATGAATATCCAAACCTTCTTTGATGATCTCTTCCACCCTCATTCTAGGAGAGAGAGAACTGAAGGGATCTTGAAAGACAACCTGACACTTCTTCCTTAAATCACTTAGCTTATCTTTCCTTAATATTTCATTTTCAAAAAAAATTTTTCCTGAATACTCTTCTATGCCCAGAATTGCTTTGAGAATGGTAGATTTTCCTGATCCTGATTCTCCAACAATTCCTAGAGTTGAATTATCGGATAAAGAGAATGAGACTTCTTTGACTGCATCAAATCTTTCTTCTTTTTGGAAAAGGGAAGCTTCTCTTACTTGGTAGCTTACATTTAATTTTTCGCATTCCAGAATTTTGGAATCTGAAACATTATTAATCTCTTTGGGTTCAGGAATGGACTCTATTAACCTTTTTGTATAAGAATCCTTTGGATTAGAAAAAATTTCTGCAGTAGTTCCTCTTTCGATCACATTACCCTGATTCATCACCAGAACCTTATCTGCGAATCTTTTGACAACATTTAAATCATGCGTGATAAAAATTATGCTGAGGTTTTCCTCTTCTTTTAATTTATTTAAAAGAATTAATAGTTCTTTTTCGACAGTCACATCCAAGGCTGTTGTTGGTTCGTCTGCAATCAATATCTCAGGATTGTTTGACAATGCCATTGCGATCATCACTCTTTGTCTTTGTCCTCCAGAGAGCTGATGAGGAAATGAAGAAAATTTTTGTTCTGGGTTTGGTATTTCAACTTTCCTTAATAGGTCTATGGCTTTTTCTTTTGCCTCTTTGTTGGAACTCTTATTATGGACTTGAATAGACTCCATAATTTGCTTACCGACCTTTATAAAGGGATTCAATGAAGTCATTGGCTCTTGGAATATCATTGATATTCTTTTACCTCTGATATTCTCAAGTTCTTTTTTGGGAAGATTTATAAGTTCTGTGCCTTGAAAGTTTATGGAGCTATCTTTGCTGTGAAATGCAATTGGATAAGGAAGTAGTTGCATAATAGATAAAGCTGTAACTGATTTGCCTGATCCGCTTTCTCCTACAACGGCTAAAGTCTCTTTTTCAGAGAGGTTAAAATTTAAATTATTAACAGCCTTAAAAGTTGAAGATTCATTTGCAAATTCAACATTAAGGTTGTTAACTTTCAAAATTGGTTCACCAAAATTATTCATGAATTTATTTTTACTTTTTGTTTCAGCTGTCTTTTCAAGCAATAGTTTCTTGTTTGTTGAAACGAGTGATCAGTTCGTATCTCCTGAGGAGGCATATACTATCACTATAAATTCTTTTGATGATCATGTTTTGATAGATTTGAAATTACATCAAAATGTTTACGTTTATTCCGATAAGCTAAACTTCACAATCTCTCCGGAAAATAAAAATTTAAAGGTAGAAACAGAATCATTAGTTATAAAAGATGAGTTTTTTGGAGAGTCTGAAGTCTTCATTAATAATATTTTCTTTAATGTCCCAAATCTGAAGGATGGCATCTTGTCATTCAAATTAAACTATTTGGGATGCTATCAAGGAAAATATTGCTATCCAGAAAAAAATAACGAAATAGATCTATTATTCAAAGAAAATCGTTTAATTTCTAAAAAAATACTTTAAAATTCGCTCAATGTCTTCGATCTTGCTTTTAAATGGGCCAAATTTGAATCTTTTAGGTGAAAGAGAGCCAGATATTTATGGAGATTTTTCTCTTGAAGATATTGAAAAAACAATAGAAAAGCTAGGCAAAGAGAACAATATTGATACCGAATGCTTTCAAAGTAATGCTGAGCATGAGTTAGTTGACAAGATTCATGATGCTAAATCTAATGGAGTAAAAATTATTCTATTCAATCCAGGCGCCTTCACCCACTCAAGCATATCTTTGAGGGATGCGATACTTGGTGTAAATATTCCTTTGATTGAAATACATTTGTCTAACATTTATGGCAGAGAAGAATTCAGAGAAAAGTCATATTTTTCAGACATTGCTTTAGGAGTGGTTTCAGGATTTGGAAAGCAAAGTTATTTAATGGCTTTTCAAGCAGCAAAAAATTATCTACTAAGGGAGGATTAATGGATATTCGTAAAGTAAAAAAATTAATTGAAATGTTAGAAGAATCTAATCTCAATGAAATAGAAATTAAAGAAGGTGAAGAAGCTGTAAAACTTGTAAAGAGTAACCCTGTTCCAAGTAATTTTATTTCTTCTACTCCTGCTATCATTTCAGAACCTACTCAACAGTCTCCGATTACTAAGCCATCGGCACCTTTGTCTGAAGCAACAGTTACTCAAGAAATAAGCCAAACATCAGATGTTCTTGAAAGTGGAAATAAAATGAATTCTCCTATGGTAGGAACTTTTTATTCTGCTCCAAATCCAGAGTCAGAACCCTTTGTAAAAGTTGGCGATCAAATTAATGAAGGTGATGTACTTTGTATAATTGAAGCCATGAAAATGATGAATGAGGTAAAGTCAGAGTTTTCCGGAACAGTAAAACAAATCTTAGTTGACAATGCTGAGCCTGTAGAGTTCGATCAAACCTTATTTGTTATTTCTTAGAGTCCAATGTTTAAAAAAATCCTTATAGCTAATAGAGGAGAAATCGCCTTAAGAATCTTAAGAGCATGCGAAGAACTTGATATAAAGACTGTTGCTGTTTATTCGTCAGCAGATAAAGATTTAAAACATGTAAAGATGGCGGATGAATCCATTTGTATTGGACCTGCAGAATCAGCAAAAAGTTATCTCAACGTCGCTGCTATTATAAGCGCATCAGAACTGACAGGGATTGATGCTATTCATCCGGGTGTAGGTTTTCTCTCTGAAAACGATCATTTTGCTCAACAAGTAACATCTAGCGGATACAAATTCATAGGGCCAGATTCAGAAACCATAAAAGTGATGGGAAACAAAATCACTGCAAAAGAAGCAGTTCTATCAGCTGGAATGCAGCCCGTGCCGGGCACAGGAAGAATTAACTCGGAGGAAGAAGCATTGAAGATGGCTGATGAAATTGGCTATCCAGTAATAATAAAAGCTGCTGCAGGAGGCGGAGGTAAAGGAATACAAATCTGTGAGAAAAAAGAAGAATTTTTGTCAAAACTAAGTCTCACTCAAATTGAAGCCTTAAATAGCTTTGGAAGTGACGAAGTTTATATAGAGAAATATCTCCAAACTCCAAGACATGTAGAAATACAAGTTGCCGCTGATGATCATGGCAATGCTGTTCATTTTTTTGAAAGAGACTGCTCAATCCAAAGAAGAAATCAAAAAATCATTGAAGAAGCCCCTGCTTTTGATATTCCTCAAGAAAAATTAGATGAAATAAGAAACATAGCAGTGAACACCTGCAAGAAGCTAAATTACAAAGGTTTAGGTACTTTTGAATTTCTTTATGAGGATGGAAATTTTTACTTTATTGAAATGAATACAAGATTACAGGTAGAACACACAATCACAGAAATGATAACTGGGATTGATCTTGTAAAACTACAAATTATGATTGCTGCAGGTCAGGAAATTCCTTTGTCTCAAGAAGATATTAACTGCCGCGGTCATGCAATTGAATGTAGGATAAATGCTGAACATCATGAAACTTTCATTCCATCTCCTGGCAAGGTAACTGAATTCCATCCTCCAGGCGGATTTAGGATTAGGACCGATTCTCATCTCTATTCTGGTTATACAGTTCCCCAATATTATGATGCTCTAATAGCGAAAATATGTGCGCATTCAAGTGATAGAATTTCTGCAATAAGAAAGATGCGAGTAGCGCTCGAAGAAACTTATATAGAGGGAATAAATACAAATGCTCCTCTTCATCAAAGAATTCTTATTGAGCCTAACTTTGTTGAAGAAAAAATCTCAATAAATTACTTAAGAGATATTCTTAACATAAAGTAAATATTTTCATGAAAGAGTATGATCCAAAAGTCATTGATCAATCTATTCAAGATTACTGGGATTCAAATAATGCTTTCGAGGTAGATCCCGATACTGATAAAGATAAATTTTACTGCTTAAGCATGCTGCCCTACCCGTCTGGAAAAATTCATATGGGTCATGTTAGGAATTATACGATTGGTGATTTAATCTCTAGATTCAATATCAGATTAGGAAAATGCGTCATGCAACCGATGGGTTGGGATGCTTTTGGGTTGCCGGCAGAAAACGCAGCAATAGAAAACAAAGTTTCTCCAAAAGACTGGACCTATCAGAATATAGAAACAATGAGAAGTCAGCTTAAACAATTAGGATTTGCCTATGACTGGCGTAGAGAATTTTCTACTTGTGATGAGAGCTACTATAAATGGGAGCAAGATCTGTTTTGTAAAATGTTTGAAAAGGGTCTGGTTATTAGAGAAAAAGCTGAAGTAAATTGGGATCCAGTTGATAAAACAGTTTTAGCAAACGAACAAGTCATCGACGGTAGAGGCTGGAGATCTGGAGCTCCGGTAGAAAAAAAATTCCTTAATCAGTGGTCTCTAAAGATAACTGACTATGCTGATGAACTTCTTTCAGAATTAAGGAATCTCTCTGGCTGGCCTGAACAGGTAAAGCTAATGCAAGAGAATTGGATCGGTAAATCAAAGGGAATGGTATTCCAATTTGAAAACTCAGTGATAGATAAGCCAATTGAAGTTTTTACTACAAGGCCTGACACCATTATGGGTGTCAGCTTTATTGCACTTTCATCAGAACATGAAATCACGAAGAGAAAACTATCCGAGAATAAAGATTTACAACTCTGGATAGAAGAAATGAGTAAAGTTAAAAGCGCAGAAAAAGATCAAGCACTACAAGAAAAAAAAGGTTTTTTTCTTAACGAATTTGCCTATCACCCAGTCACAAAAGAAAAGATACCTATTTGGGTAGCAAACTTCGTTCTTTCAGATTATGGATCAGGCGCATTGATGGGTGTACCTGGTCATGATCAAAGAGATTTTGAATTTGCCACAAAATATTCACTGCCTATCGTTAGAGTAATTTCTTCCGAGAACGAAGATTCTGATCAAGCATTTACAGAGAAAGGGAAATTGATTAATTCGGGTCAATTCGATGGTTTAAGTTTTGAAGATGCATTCATAGAAATACAAAAATTTGCAGAGCAAAATAATTTTGGAAGATTTGAAGAAAATTTCAGGCTCAGAAATTGGGGTGTTTCCAGACAGAGATCTTGGGGCGCTCCTATTCCGATGATGATTTCTGAGAATGAAGATGACAATGATGCCATTCCTTTTTCAGATCTATCCGATGATGAGCTAAAGGCAGAGTCAATAGAGAGAAATGGAAAAAAATACGTTAAAGAAAAAGATACGCTTGATACTTTTTTTGAATCCTCTTGGTATTACGCAAGGTATGCATCTTTTAAATCAGATAAAGATATCTTGGATGATGAAGCAAATTATTGGTTACCAGTCGATCAGTACATCGGAGGAATTGAACATGCAATACTTCATCTGCTCTACTCAAGATTTTTCTGCAAAGTTCTTAACGAATTAGGATATTTGGATACAAGGGAGCCGTTTACGAATCTTCTCTGTCAGGGAATGGTTCTTATGGATGGTGCAAAAATGTCTAAGTCAAAAGGTAATGTAGTGAATCCAGATGATTTAATTGAAGAATACGGTGCTGACTCTTTAAGATTGTTTATGATGTTCGCAGCCCCTCCTGAACAGTCTTTGGAGTGGTCCGATAGTGGCATTAAAGGCTCATTTAAATTTATCAATAAACTTTGGACAATGTCCCAAAAACATTTTTCAACTGTTGGGCACTATGAACATAACTCTGAAGATTCTGAAATGGAAAAACTTTACATCAAAGTGAATCAGACCATCAAAAAAGTTAATGATGATTTCTCAAGAAGATTTTCTTTCAATACCGCGATTTCTTCAGTCATGGAAATGATAAATGCAATACCTGATAAATTCCTTGATGATAATTCTTCTGAAGATCAAAAAACATTAGTTAATGAAACTTTAAGGGTTGCTATAAGTCTTCTCAATCCAATCATTCCCCATGTTACAGAACAACTATGGAAGGATGCTGGAGGTCATTTTCTTTACAATGAAAGTTGGCCAGTTCCAAATGAAAATTTCCTAGAATCTAATGAAGTTGATTTCATTGTTCAAGTTAATGGGAAATCAAGAGGCAAGTTAATCATTGATATTGAAGCAGGTGAACATGACGTCAAATCTATGTCGATGAAAATTGAAAATGTTGCAAAGTATTTAGAAGGGAAAGAAATAAAAAAAATAATATTTGTTAAAGGTAAATTGATAAACTTTGTTGTGTGATGCGTTATGTCTGTTTATCCCTTTTATGTCTGTTTATTTATTCCTGTGGGTATAGTTTAGTTTCTAATAATCCATCAAAGCTTGATGCTGTATTGATTTACGAAAGCACTCCTCTTAATAAATTACTTGTCAAAAATATTAAATCTAATCAGGGGTATGTAGGATTGAACTTATCTAAAACAGATCAAGTTGATTTGAAAATTAGAATTATTTCACAAAGAATTGGGAAATTTCTTTCTGCTACCGATAAAAATCTTACACCTGCCGTGGGAAGCATTGAGTATTCTTTAGAGTATGAATTTATCTTAGATGACAAAATCATTTCACAAAGTTTCTATGACTCGGAACTTTATCCTTATAATACTTCGAATATTCTTTCGAATGACAAGATTACAGAAGAAATCAAAAATTCTTTTCTTGATAAAGCTCTAGATGATATTAAGTTTAATCTGATAAAAATCTCTGATGGCTAACATATATTGCTTTATTAGTGATGAACCCTTTCTGCTTCAAGAAAATAGATTAATCGAGATAAATAAATTAAAAAAAGAAGGGTATCTAAATAGAAAAATTTTTTTTGCGGATAAAAAGTTTAACTGGGATACATTTGATAGCAATGACAGTTTATCTTTATTTGAGGATAAAGAGCTTTTAGATATAAGAATTAATGGATTTGCTCCTACGAAAGATTGTCTCAATTATTTAGAGGACTTCTCAGGTAAAGCAGAAAGTTCCAAAATAATTATCTTATCAATTGAAAACGTAACCAAAGTTAAAGGCAGTGCATGGTTTAAAAAAATTTCCTCCATCACGAAATCGTCATACATAGAAAAGATTTATCCAAATCAATTTCCTGCATGGCTTAAGTCTAGAGCTAAAAGAAGAGGTTTGAATTTAGATGTTCAAATGACTGATTATTTAACTGAACTGACAAATGGAAATCTCTTGGCTGCCGATCAAGAGCTAAAATGTCTCAAACTCATATCAAAAAATGAAGATTTAAATATGATCACCATCAAAGATTCATTGATCGATAGTTCAAGCAAAGATATATTTTCTTTTTCAAGGAGTTTCATCAATTCAAATGCACAGCTTTTTAATAAACTTCTTAATCAACTCCTGATTGAGAAAGTACCATTAACTTTAATGCTTTGGAGCTTAAATAGAGAATTGTCTTTTATCGAAGCATTACAAGCCAATCCAACAATGAAAGTGCCAGGGCCTTTTGATTATGTATCTGATTTAAAAAATAAGGCTAAAACAATATCAGAAGATTCAATTAATAAAATTAAAATTGAAATTGCTAAATTAGATAGGTTGATTAAATCAGAAAATAATGAAAAGTTAATTAAGGTTCGTTTCAATACCTTAATGTCTTATGTTTGATAAATTTCTTGTAAATATATTTCTCTTAGTCTCAATGTGAGATCACCTGGTTTATCTGTATCAAACTTAGAACCTATTATTCTCACTACAGGAATAACTCCTTTGGTAGTTGAAGACATAAAAACCTCTTGAGCGTTATCAATTTCCGATAAGGGAATAATCCTTTGAATCACATTTATGTTATTAGCTTCCGCTAAATTAATGAGTTTTGCCCTTGTGACGCCGGGCAGTATGTTTGCATCAAGAGATGGTGTATGAAGATCATCATTTATGAATAGAAATAAGTTTGATACCGCGCCTTCATTTAAAAAACCACCTTTATGCAAGATTACTTCGTCATGGCCTTCAGAATCAGCTTCAATTTTATTCAAAACATTTGCTAATAAAGATGTAGATTTGATATCTGTTTTTAACCACCTCTCATCATCTTTAAGTAAAGCAGAAATTCCTTTGTGTCGATCTGATGGATCATCAATTTTGATAGACGTTATAAAGACTGTCGGACTTAAATTTTCTTCAGGAAGATGATTTCTAATTAGTTGGACTCCTCTAGAAATTTGAACGTATATTGCTTGAAAAGGAGCATTATTTACTTTTGCAATTCTATTAATTTCATCCTCTAAGTTTTTTTCTTTAAAATCTGGAATTAGTTTTATGGATGCAAGACTCTGCTTTAACCTAGCAAGATGATCTTCAAGAAAGATACATCTTCCGTCTATACATAGGATCATTTCATAAACAGCATCCCCAAATATAAAGCCCCTATCAAAAGGAGATATAAAAAGTTTATGAGATTCTTTTATCTCAAAGTTTAAAGAAGAGAAAGACATTAAGTAGTTTCATCTTGCATGAAAAAACTGTAGACGGAGAAAATTAAGTTATCCCATAATGCTGAAATAAAACTTTTTTTCTTTACGTCTGTTATGGCTACTAAATCATAAGACTGAATTCTTTCACCATTAGATAACAAAATTAACTCATCGAGTTTTTGATCCCTGGATATTGGCGCTCTTACACCCAAGCTGCTGGGCAAATCTAATTCAAGATTTTTAAATTTATTTCTTTGCAGAGTAATTTTTAAATCCGATCCTAAACCTAGCGAGACTTTTTCATCGATTCCAGCCCAAACATCGATGGTTGTTAATGGCTCGTATGCTTTAACGATTGTTTTTGTTTGGTAAAACCTAAATGCATAGTCCAGCAATCGTCTTGTATCTCTTATTCTTGTCTTTTCGGATGCACTATTCAATACAATGCTGACAAATCTTGTTTCTCCTCTGATGGCAGAGCCAGCTAGACAATATCCTGAGTCATTTGTATGCCCAGTTTTAATCCCATCAACGGAATCGTCTTGCCAGAGCAAGCTATTTCTATTCAATTGTCTTATATCATCAAAAGTAAATTCTTTTTCTTTATATAAAGCATAGTGCTCTGGAAAATCATTTATCATGCTGATGCTTAATTTTGCTAGATCTCTAGCGGTTGAGTAATGGTTTACATCAGGCAATCCTGTTGGATTTACAAAATTTGAATCTAGCATACCCAATTCAGAAGCATACTCATTCATCAAGACAGCAAAATCCCCTTGGGTACCAGCAACATGTTCAGCTAAAGCACAGCTCGCATCATTACCAGATTGAATAATCATTCCTTTAAGTAAATCATCAACAGAAACTCTTTTTCCTTCCTGGATAAACATTCTTGAGCCCTCCATTCGCCAACAAACTTCAGAAATCAAAACTTGATCTTCTTTTGATATGAAGCCTTTCTCAATCTGATCAGCAACCACATAACCTGTCATAATTTTTGTTAAGCTGGCCAAACCAGATGGCAGATCTGCATTTTGCTCTGAAATAATTTCATTGGTATGAGCCTCAACTAAAATGTAACTTTTTGCATTTACCTCAGGAGGATCGGGTATCAAAGTCTGGGATGATATATTTGAAATTGAAAGTAGAAAGAAGATAAGTAATATTCTCAAATCAAACCTCATTAATAGTGAAAGCTAACTCTTTGCTTAATAAAAATACCGCAATAATGTAAAAAGAGCTTTTATTATATCTTGATAAGACCTTCAGGTTCTCGCCACCTATCCAATAAGATTTGTCACTAACGGAGACTTGTAAGTATGTTTCACTTTTCAGATCATCAAATTCAACCTGATTTTTAGGCTTTAACTCTAGGTATTCGTTCTTTTTCATTTTCCAAATTGTTGAAATAGGATTTTGCTTATCAACTAGGTTTGCTTCTACAGCAATATTTGCATCCTTTTGCCAACCATTTCTCTTTAAGTAATTGGCAACACTTCCGATGGCATCTACTGGATTATTGATAATATCTCTTACACCGTCATCATCAAAATCTATGGCGAGCCTCCTGTAAGAATCAGGTAAAAATTGTCCATAGCCCATGGCTCCAGCGTAAGAACCGTTTAATTTAAGGGGATCAAAATTTTCTTCCCTTGAAAGTAATAAAAAATTCTCTAACTGGATCTTAAAGAATTTCGATCTTCTAGGATAATCAAAACTTAAAGTAGCGAGAGAATCAATCACTCTGGTGCTTCCTTTTATGGAACCATAACTCGATTCAATGCCAATTATCGAAGCTATGATTTCTTTTGGAACGCCAAATTCTTTTTCTGCGGCAATAAAATCTGTCATGTATTTATTTAAGAATTTTTGACCATTTTCAATCCTCATTGGCGAAACAAGTCTTTTTCGATATTTATCCCAAGAAAAAGTTTTTTCTGCAGGCCTATTCATAAGATCTATGATCTTTTGCTGCTTGTTGGCACTTGAAAAAATTGAAATTAGATAGTTTGGATCAAAATCATGTTTTTGATGCATCTCTTTGATAAAACTTTTTGCATCGTCATGAGAAGAATAATCAGCAAAGCATAGCGGTGCGAGAAACATAATCAAAAATATGATTCTTCTCATGCTGTCCTCCTGAAAGACAAAATAATTCCAATCATGATCATGTTAATGATTAGTGCTGTTCCACCCTGGCTCAAGAAAGGAAGTGGCATGCCGACAACTGGTAAAATTCCAACAACCATAGCAGTATTGAATGCGACATAAGTTAAAAGAAGAAAGATAAATGTGCCGGCTACTAGTTTTACAAAAAGAAAATTTGAGTTCTTTGCAATCATAACTAATCTAAAAGCTAATAATAAGTATACCAAGAACAGTCCCATTACTCCGAATAATCCAAATTCTTCAGCTACAACAGCGAAAATAAAATCTGTATGACTTTCAGGTACAAAATTTAATTGGCTTTGAGTTCCTTGTAAAAATCCTTTACCAAAAAGACTTCCTGAGCCAACAGCAATTTGTGATTGGATAATGTTCCATCCAGTACCTAATGGATCTGAACCAGGATCAAAAAAAGTGAGTACTCTTTGTTTTTGATAATCCAATAAATTCATCCAAATAAAAGGTGTCGATAATAAGATAGTAACTATTCCAATTATTTGATAACTGACTGGAAATCCGGATATTAAAACTGGAAGAATCCCCGAAATCAAAACCATAATCGAAGTTCCTAAATCAGGTTGAATAAAAACTAGATAAAAGGAGAAAAAACTTACTCCGATAACTATCATCCAATCTCTGAAGACTATTCTTGGATTTCTTGAAAGAAATGCTGCTGCGCTTATTGTCAAAACACAACGCATGAGCTCAGAAGGCTGAAAACCAAAAATTCCCAGATCAATCCATCTTCTAGTAGCTGCATCAGAAGGAATTACAAGAACTACCAATAAAAAAAATAATCCTATCCAAAATACATTCAGGTAAATGGGTAATAACCTCTGATAATCGCTGAATGATAAATAGATCATAAAGACAATGCCGATTACTGCAAAAATACCTTGTCTCAAAACCATCTCCACAGAGCCAGAAGCACTGTAGATCATCATTAATCCAAAACTAACTAAAGAAATGATTAAGAAAAGAACTAACCAGTCTTGATTAAGCCACCTATTTGGCTTGATCATTCTAGAAGATAAAGAAAATTCTAAAGGGTTTCTACTCATTCTTAGTTAAATAATAATCAAAACCTGCTTTCGCGATTGGTGCCGCTACCCTGCTTCCAGATTCTCCATTTTCAATGATTACCAAGATAAGAAGTTCTGGGTCAGGGATAGGAGCATAACCAACGAATAAAGCATGATCTCTGAAGAATGGATTTTCTCTAATATCTTCATATTCCTGATCTTCATAGCTTTTGATTTGAGCTGTACCGGTCTTACCTGCAATCACATATCTAGTATCCTTTATGTTATTGGCAGTGCCATTTGGAGCGTTAATGACTTCGATCATTGATTTTTCAATTTTTTCCCAATTAGTTTCATCTTTAAGGTTAATTTTTCCTAAAGACTCTAATTCAGTAGGTGATTCATCAATTTCTTCTACTAGACGAGGTTTAATTATGTCTCCTCTATTGGCTATTACTGCTATAGCCTGTGAAATTTGTATGGGGGTGGAAAGCATATAACCTTGCCCAATGCCTAAGTTGATGCTGTCTCCTTTGAACCAAAACTCTCCTATGTAGCCTAACTTCCATTTTTCGTTAGGGACAAGTCCATTTGATTCTTCCGCATCAATATTAGTCTTAGCACCAAAGCCAAATTTATTCAGAAAAGGTTCTAACTTTTTTATCGTAAGATCGTAGGCTGTGGAATAAAAATAAACATCCGAGGATTCCACGATTGCTTTTTCTAGATCAACCTTGCCATGACCATCTTCCTTCCAACCTCTATAGGGTCGAGGATCACCTTCAACATAAAATTCTCCATCATCTTGAATAATAGTATTCCAATCGACTATTCCCTCATCAAGAGCTGCTAAACCAAGGATTGGTTTTATTGTTGATGCAGGTGGATAATTACCCATAGTTGCCCTGTTGAATAAAGGCCCTTCATCATCACTGAAGATTGATTGGATTTCAGCTAGAGAACTACTTGAGTTGAAAATATTTGGATCGTAAGAGGGCGAACTTATTAATGCCTTAATCAAGCCTGTTTTAGGTTCTAAAGCTACCAGTGCACCTTTTTGTCCCTCAAAAAAAGGAATTAAGAAGTTTTGTAGATCAAGGTCAATAGAAAGTTTTAAGTCTTTCCCGCTTTCAGCATTATTTTCAGATAGAACCCGAACAAACTTACCAGACACATCTTTTTCTTCAATTCTCGTGCCTACTTTGCCACTTAATTGATCATGATAAGTTTTCTCTATCCCAGAAATTCCAATTTGACTACCTGAAAGAAAATTTGAACTTTTATTAACATCATTTGACTCGGAATATCCCATATAACCAAGCACGTGAGCTAATGATTGCTTATTTACAACAGATCTAACTAAGCCGGTTTCTACGCTAAATCCCTTAAATTTTTCACCTGAAACGCTAAATAAAGCTATCTGTTCATCATTCAATGATTTAGCTAGAGTAATTGGTTGAAAAGGATACCTAGGTTTTTTTATTTGTTTTTCATAGATATCCAACAAAAAAGACTTTTCTAAGTTCAAAAGGTCAGCAATCTCTTTAATTTTTTTTAAGGTATCTGTTGATCTTTCAGGAACCAGATTCAACTGTGATGAGGCAATATTTTCAACTAATAACTTATCGTGTGTATCGTAAATTAGTCCTCTCGTAGGATAGATTGTTCTCGATACGATTCTATTGTTCTCTGACTGAGTCTCATATTTTTTTCCATTTATAACTGTCAAATTAATAGTTTGTAGCAAAACTACAAACATAATAAAAATAGGAAAAATTAAATACAGTACTAGCTTGCGGGACTCTGAGTCTCGTTTACCCGAAAAAAACTTTTTTATTTTCATTGCTACAGTAAATCAGGATCCCAGAGACTCTCCAGATCATAAAGTTCTCTGGCAGATTTGGACATTATGTTGACTACAATATCTCCTAAATCTAATAACACCCATTCGCTTGAACCTTTTCCTTCCACTGAGATAATTGGGATGGATTTTTCCTTGAGGTTCTCTTGAATCTTGTCTGAAATAGCAGACATATGTCTAGAGGAAGTGCCAGAAGTTATGATCATGATATCTGTGAAACTACTTATATCTTTCAAAGACAATATTTTAGTATCTACCGCCTTTAATTCTTCCAAAGAATTCATAATTAAATTATGAGAAGTTTTAGTCATGTTTATTATAGATCTTTTGCTCTTGTAAATACTTCAACACATCATCGTCAAGACCTTCCGCCAAAACACTTTGATCATCTATATTCTCTCTAATATGAGTTGACGAAGCTGGATTTGGTTTAATTTGAATAAAATAAATTTTTCCTTTTTTTAAATTGTTATCTCCATCGATATTTTCAATACAATCTTGATGAAGTTCAATTGCCTTTGCAGTCAGGTCATTATTTAAGCCAGGTCGATTCATAACTAATGTTGACGTCATTTTTATGATGTGTTGATAGTTTTTCCATCGATGAAAGCTTTGAAATGAATCTTCTCCAATTATTAATAAAAAATGTTTATTCTTTCCTAATTTCTTATCCAAGTATTGCAGTGTTTCAATCATAAAAGATGGACCTTTCTTCTTTAATTCATAATCTTCAATTTCAATCTCTTTGAAGTCTTTGAAAGCTATTTCAAGCATTTTGATTTTTTCCAATGAGCTTGCAACTGACAGATCTTTTAAAGGAGAAACCTTGTTTGGTATTACTAATACCTTAGATAAGCTTAACTTCTCGGTGACGCTTTTTAAGGACTCTATGTGCCCTTTATGTATAGGATCAAAAGATCCTCCAAAGATCCCGATGTAATCTTTTTTACTCAAGATCTAATTTGGCCTCTTCCTTCCAAAATAAACTTTTGAGTTGTTAAACCATTCAATCCTACAGGACCCCTGGCATGCAGTTTATCTGTAGATATTCCTACCTCAGCTCCAAGACCATATTCGAATCCGTCTGCATAACAAGTTGGTAAATTATGCATGACAGAGCTTGAGTCGACCAACTTAAAAAATTTTTCTTTCTTGTCTTGATTTTCAGTGATGATGCTATCCGTATGACCAGAGCCATAATCATTTATGTGCTTTATTGCTTCGTCTAAGCCTTTGACGATCTTAATTGAAATAATTGGTTCTAAATATTCTGTTGACCAATCTTCTTCAGTAGCTTTGTTCGCTGAGATAGTATTGAGAGTCTTACTGCATGCTCTCACTTCAACTCCTTACTCATTAAATTCATTAACTATATTTGGTAAGAATTTTTGGGCAATATCTTCAGAGACTAGAAGGGTTTCCATAGCTCCGCAAATACCATATCTATAAGATTTTGCATTGCTTACAACTTTTTGAGCAAGCTCTACATCGGCTTCTGAGTCAACGAATACATGACACAATCCCTCAAAATGCTTAAGTATTGGAACTTTTGACTCTGCAGCAATTAGCCTCACCAAACTAGATCCTCCTCGCGGAATAATTAAATCAATGCAGTCATCAAATTTGATGAATTCTTTAACCAAGTCTCGATCTTGATTTTGAATTAATTGAACACTGTCTTCAGGTAAATTAGCTTTTGTAAGGCCTTTTCTTACTTGTGTAACAATGTGATTATTTGAACGAACGGCCTCAGACCCCCCTCTTAAGATTGATGCGTTTCCCGATTTAATGCACAAAGCCGAAGCATCAGCTGTTACATTTGGTCTTGATTCATAGATAATTCCTATAGTGCCTAAAGGCACTCTCATCTTGCTAACTTTAAATCCTGATGGTGAAGGTTTCATTTCTTCTAACTCTCCAATAGGATCGTTTAGGTTTATGACCTTATTGAGGCCATCTATCATTGAGTCTACTCTCTTCTCATTTAGCTCAAGTCTGTCAATGAAACTATTTTGCAAGTCCAACTTTTTTGCTTCTTCTAAATCTTTTTCATTTTCTTTAAAAAGATCAGATCTGTTTTTATGTATTTCCTCGCAGGTAAATTTTAAAGCATCATTTCGGGTGTCCACAGACGAATTAAGCAAAAATTCCTTTGCTTCTTTTGCTTTAGCTCCTAAAGAATTTAGCTCTTTCTTAAACTTTTGATTCGTCATATGGGTTATTATGCTATGGATTTTATTATTTCCAGAAAGATATTTTGTTTGATCTAAGTAACATTATGGAGTTTCTTCAAGCTAATCCTGCTTGGATTACTTCCGCTATGTTCCTGCTTACTTTTGGAGAGTCCATAGTCATTCTTGGTTTATTCATTCCAGCAAGTTTGGTCATGCCAGGCATTGGTGCCTTAGCCGCAGCAGTTGGTATCGGCCCAGTTGAGATTATGTTTTATGCTAGTTTAGGAATGATTATTGGCGATACCGTTAGCTATGCAATAGGACTAATGATTGGCACAAAGATTGAGACCTGGATACCAAATCAATATCAGAAACAACTTCATCAAGCTAAGCAATTTATGAACAAGTACGGAATATTGTCTGTTGCTTTAGGTCGGTTTTTAGGACCTTTAAGATGTCTTGTACCAATGACTGCTGGCTCTCTGGGTATGAGATTTACCATTTTCGCTCCGGTTGAAATATTATCTGCACCTGTTTGGACAGGCTTATATGTTTTATCAGGATATTTCTTGGGAGAAGTGTTTATAGAAAATTTCTTAATTGGTATGGGTATAATTTTTGTTATTATCTTTGTTTACTCAATATGGAAAGACCCTTTTGGAGTAATGAAACAAGCTAGAGAAAACGATGAAAAGTAAAAATAAATTTTTAGATGGTAATTGGCATCCTGTTGAAGAAACTTCGGCTGAAAACTTAAAAGTCTCGGGAGAAATTCCAAAGGAATTAGCTGGATTGTTTCTCAGAAACGGTCCAAATCCAAAAAAATTTGATGAGGCTAATTATCATCCTTTTTTTGGCGATGGCATGATTCATGGTCTAAGGCTAGAAAACGGTCAGGCACTTTGGTACAGGAATAAATTTGTGACCTCACCAAATGGATTCGGTCCAAATACTCACGTCATGAAACATGGAAATAAAATATACGCCCTTGTGGAAGGTGGACTTGCTCCAGTTATTATGGATGAAGAAATGAACTTCCTAGATGATGAGCCCTTTCCTTCTGCGCAGAACAAGAGATTCACTGCACACCCCAAAATTGATAGTAAATCTGGAGAGATGCATGCCATCAGTTATGACTTTAATGAATATTTAAAAGGAAAGGAACAAGTTCACTACGTAGTGATTGATAAAAATGGAAAACAAACAAAAGATCAAATTATAGAACTTTCAAGTCGTCCAATGGTTCATGATTGTGCAATCACGGAAAACTATATTCTGGTTTTTGATCTGCCTGCAACCTTTAATTTAGGCAGAAGAGATGGACAAAACAAAGGAACTTCTGGTGACTATCCGGTAATTTGGGATGAAGATCATAATTCAAGAGTCGGTTTGCAGTCCAGACATTCAGATGAGATAACTTGGATAGATGTTCCGAAAGGTTTTTTATTTCATATTGTTAATTCTTATGAAAATGAAGCTGGCGAAGTGATTCTTGATTTTTGTCGGTACGATAAACTGTTTGATTTTGAAAATCCTTTGCCCATGGGTCATAAGCCTTTTCTAACTAGATGGGTTATAGACATTAAAAAGAAGTCATGCAAAGAAACTATGCTAGATGATAGATCCATGGAATTCTCTAGAGTACATCCTGATCTTGATGGTCAAGAGCATCAGTTTGGGTACATGCTTAATGATGGCAGTTTAAATAGATTTTTTAAAAGAGACTTTTTTAAAGACGAGACTAAAGAGCATTTTTTAGGAGAAAACAAACAAGCCGCTGAGCCTGTTTTCATTCCAAAGAAAAATGCTGTCAGTGAAGATGATGGTTTTGTTGTGGGTTTCGTTTACGATAAAACTTCTGACTCGAGTGAATTCGTAATCATTGATGCAAACAATTTTTCAGATGAACCGCTAGCTACTGTCTCCCTTCCACAGAGAGTGCCTTTTGGCTTTCACGGAAGTTGGGTTAATTTAGACTAAACTAATTTAATTAATTTTTGATGCACCTCATCAAAGGAGCCGTTTGAGAAACAGACGTAATGTCCGGGCGTTTTCTTCCACTTGCTCAAAAAACTTTCTACGCTTTCTTCTGCAACTATATTTTTAGCCTTTTTAGCTATGCCCAATGCTTGAGATTTATTCTTAGAAAAAATATGTACAAAATCAGCTTTCTCCACTGCGCTGGGTATTTCTTGATCATGAAAACCGCCTGACATTGTGTTAGATCTCATTTCTAACAAACAATGAACGAGGTCTGAGCCAACTCTATTCCTCAAGCCTTCTATGGTCTTTTTTATTGCCGTTGGATGATGAGCGAAATCATCGTATATATGAATTTCATCATTGGAAAATAAAAGCTCCATTCTTCTTGAAACTCCTTTGAAAGATGAAAGAGATTTTACTGCTTTCGATAGATCAAGCCCCAACTCGTCGGCTATCGTTAAAGATGCTAAAGCATTGCTTAAGTTATGCTCTCCTATTAGCTCCCAATTTACCTCACCAAAAGACTCATCTGATCTAAAAACCTCAAATTTTGAACCATCATTATTTAATTGAGAAAGCTTTAAGTCATCCTGTTCAAAAGAAAAGGTTCTGGTTTTGCTAAAAAAATCTTTCTCAAAAAGTACCTCTATATTCAAGTCAGAATTGGGATAGATCACGCAAGCATCCGAAGCCAAAGTTCTCAATAATTGTGAATATTGTTTTTGAATATCAGAAAGGTCATTAAAAATATCAGCATGATCGAACTCCAGGTTATTAATGAGTAAAGTTTTTGGTCTGTAATGAATAAATTTAGATCTTTTATCAAAAAACGCTGAATCGTATTCATCTGCTTCGAGAACAAAAAAATCTCCAGATCCCAATCTTGAAGAACTTGGAAAATCTTTCGTTTCACCAGCAATCAAGTATCCAGTCTCTGGCTGTTGATCTAAAAATATTTTTGAGGTCATTGCAGAAACTGATGTTTTGCCATGCGTGCCACTAACCGCAATCACATGCTTATTCCTTAAAATATGTTCATAGAGGAAATCAGGCCCTGAACAATATCTGTAGCCTTTGGTTAATATGTGCTCCATTAAAGGATTACCTCTGGAGATGACGTTACCGATGACAAAAATATCAATATTTGAAGGAAGATTCTTTTCGTCGTATCCCTCGTCTACTTTTATTGACGCTCTTTGCAACACTTTATCCATAGGATGATAAAGTTTTTGGTCGCAACCATGGACTTCATAACCTTTCTCTTTTGCTAATTGAGCTATGCCAGACATGAAAGTACCGCCTATACCGAGGATGTAAATCTTCATTAAGAAATTATACCCTTTCCCAAATCAATAGTTTTTCAGTAACATATTTCTATGAATAAGCCCGCAAATGCCTTCTACGCTCAATCAGGTGGAGTAACGTCAGTTATTAATGCCTCGGCTTGCGGCGTAATTGAAACAGCAAATAAATCCTCCAAAATAAATAAAGTTCTTTGCGGGAAAAATGGGATCCTAGGAGCTTTGAACGAGGAATTATTTGATACATCTAAGGAAAAGAAGTCTGAGATTGCCAAACTCAGGCAAACTCCAGGGGGAGCTTTCGGTTCTTGTCGCTTCAAACTTCAGGATCCAATAAAACAAAAAAAAGAATACCTCAGATTATTTGAGGTTTTTAAAGCCCATAATATTGAGTACTTTTTTTATAACGGTGGCGGAGATAGTCAGGATACAACTTTTAAGATTTCAAAGATGGCCAAGGAACTTAAACTGCCTTTAACTTGCATTGGCATTCCTAAAACTGTCGATAACGACCTGCCGATAACTGATTGTTCTCCAGGTTTTGGTTCTGTAGCAAAATACGTTGCCACATCAACGCTTGAAGCAGGCTTAGATGTTAAAAGCATGTCAGAAACCTCAACAAAGGTATTTATTCTAGAGGTTATGGGAAGGCATGCGGGTTGGATTGCTGCAGCATCAGCCTTAGCCTCAACAAATGAAACCGATCCTCCTCATATCATTCTTATGCCAGAAGTTCCTTTTGTGAAGAAGAAATTTATCGATAAAGTAAAACAAACTGTTGCTGACGAGGGCTTCTGTGTTGTGGTGGCTTCTGAAGGGACTAGATACAAGAACGGAATGTTTTTGGCTGATTCAGGCCTTACAGATGCATTTGGTCATAAACAGTTGGGAGGAGTTGCTCCTGTGCTAGCACAAATGATTTCTTCGATCGGCCTTAAAAATCATTGGGCAGTGTCAGATTACTTACAAAGATCTGCGCGACATATTTCATCGAAAACAGATCTTGATCAAGCTTATGCAGTAGGTAAAAAGGCAGTTGAATTTGCTTTAGCTGGAAAAAATGCAGTTATGCCTGTCATCAAGAGATTAAGCAATAAACCCTATAAGTGGAAAATAGAATCAGCCTCACTAAGCAAAGTAGCTAATGTAGAGAAAACACTCCCCAAAGGCTATATCTCGAAAGATGGTTTCACGATATCGAACAAAGGTATAGATTACCTCACTCCGCTAATACAAGGAGAACCACCTTTAGAATTTAAAAATGGAATTCCGGTTGTCGCTAAATTAAAAAATGTCCTTGTCAAAAAATTAACTTAATTTTTTTATTTACATTTTTTTTACTACGCCTGAGAAATGCATAATTTTTTTTTCTTCTGACATTATTATTCCGCCGCCGAAAACTAAAGATTTGGTATGTTTCGAAATTTTTGTATGAACTTCCAACAAAGATCCTATTTTTGCTCCTGATATGAATTCTGATCTAAAGCTTATTGTTGCTACATATTTCTCCCTTGACTCCATAGCAGCTGAGCATAAAGAATAATCTGCAATACTCATCAACATTCCACCGTGAGCTACCCCGCCAGAGTTGCCATTTTCTGGCTTCACGTAGAAAGCCATTACTAAATTTCCTTCAGCATCTTTTTTATGGAAACCCTTACCTATGTGGTCAATGTGATGTTCTGTTTGAAACTCAATTTCTTTATATCCATCGGGAATAGGATAGGAATTTTTATTTGAACTCATATAAACTATTTTAACCTTAAAAATTAGAGGAAATTTAAATGGATTTTAATTTAACTGAAGAACAAATTGAGCTAAAAGAAGCTGCGAGAAATTTTGCTCAGAATGAATTAACTGACCTTGCAGTAGAATTAGAGGAATCAGGCAGCCCTGTGCCAAAAGAAGTATTAGCCAGAATTGGTGAAATGGGATTTCTTGGCATCAACACACCTGAAGAATACGGCGGTCAAGGACTTGGTAATCTTGAAGCTCTAATAATTTTAGAGGAATTTGGAAAGATTTCGTCTGCAATAGGATGGCCTGTTTTTGAAGCTAATGCAGGTCCAATAAAATCAATTCAACACTTCGGAACTCCTGAACTAAAAGAAAAAATTCTTCCTGCAGTTTGTAAGGGTGAAAAGGTTGTTGCTGTAAGTATGTCAGAACCGGGTGCTGGAACAGCATTGTCAGATTTAAAGACCAAAGCAGAAATTAAGGGCGATAAAATTGTAATTAATGGAACCAAAAGATGGTGTTCTGGTGCGGGTCACTCAGATGGATATGTTGTTTACGCCAGAATGTCTGATGCTCCAGCAGCAAAAGGAATTGGTGCGGTATATGTTGAGCTTGAGAGAGATGGACTCACCTTTGGAAATAGCGAATCGTTGATGGGCTTCAGAGGCATTCCTTCTGCAGATATATATTTCGATAATGTTGAAGTTCCCATTGAAAATCTATTAGTTGAACCTGAGGATGGATTTAAAAAGCTCATGGAAACTTTTGATCTAGAGAGATGTGGAAATGCCACAATGGCTCTTGCTCAGGCATCTGCAGCTTTAGAATACGTAACAAATTATGTTCAGGAAAGAGAACAATTTGGGAAACCTTTAGTTGATTTTCAAGCAGTGCAAATTAAGCTTGCTGATATGTTAATGAAAGTCGAAGCTGCAAGACTTCTTATCCATAAAGCAGCTTTTAACGCTCAAAACGGTCTACCTGATATTCTTGAATCAAGCACTGCAAAATGTTTTTCAAATGAAATGTCTAGAGAAGTAACAACAACAGCTATGCAATTAATGGGTGGATACGGTTATAACAAAGAATATGGTATGGAAAGAAGAGTACGAGATGCTTTTGGCTGGGGAATCGCTGGAGGAACAATCGATATCCAAAAAATAAACATTGCGTCTGCAATGATCGGAAGAAGATTCAATCAAAGGAATTAATTATTAAATTCGTGAACTCGAAGATCTTCAATATGCGACTGAAGCATTTCGATTAATTCTTCCTTTTCTTCCTCTGTCAAAAATTCGCCAATTGGAATCTTTTCTCCTTTTGAGGAGATAACAATTTGCAAAGGGTACCAGCGATGTGAAGGTCTTTCGATAAATACATAAGACCACTGTCTTATCAACTCTTTAAATATTTCTGGTTTTTTAATGCCTTTCTCAATTATCAATTTATCAAAAGAAAGTTTTATGACTTCTTGTCTATTATTTCTTTTAGATATGTACCAAATTGCTATTGTAACAACTAGAATTTCTAGCCCAGCGAACGGTAAGATAATCGGCGCGCCTGCAATAGCAAAAGTTATAGCTATGACTAAAATTGGAAACGAAACAAAAAACAAAAATAATAAATTACCTCCCCAAGACAAAGAATTATTTGGGGAAAGCGTTATTTGAAAACTGTTATTAGCATCAATCTTTTCAGAAACAATCATAAGAGTTAAATTGAATAATACTTATTAAGGCTTACAATTATGCCAATTTTAATAAAAATTAAATTTATAAATGGATATTAGTTCTAATGATAGATCGGCAATGATGCCGAATTATTCCTTTCCAGACTTGGTTCCAGAAAAAGCTTCGGGTTCAAGACTTTGGGATGAAAATGGAAAAGAATATATTGATTTTGGTGGTGGTATCGCAGTTACCTCTTTGGGCCACTGTCATCCTATTCTTATGAAATCCATGGAAGAACAATCCAAAAAACTTTGGCATGTAAGTAATTATCTTCTAAGCAAACCTGCAAAAGAATTAGGTCAAAAAATAGCTTCAAAAAGTTTTGCCGATAAAGTTCTTTTTAGCAACTCAGGCAATGAAGCAAATGAAGCTGCAATCAAATTAGCTAGAAAATATTTCTTTGAAAAAGGTGATGAAGAAAAATATGAGATCTTATCGTTCACGAATTCATTTCATGGAAGATCTCTAGCAAATATAACTTTAGGAGATTCAGAATTCCATCAAACTGGCTTTGGTCCGTTACCAAAAGGATTTATAAAAGCTGAATTCAATAATATTGAAGATGTAAAGAAGAAAATATCTAACAAAACTGCAGCAATAATAGTTGAATTAATTCAAGGAGAAGCAGGAGTAATAAGTGCACAAAATGACTTCGTTGAGGCGCTCAGAAATATCTGTAATGAAAATAATATTCTTCTTATTTTTGACGAAGTTCAAAGTGGAATTGGTAGAACAGGAACTTTATTTGCTTATCAAGGTTATGGAGTGGCACCTGACATCCTTACATTAGCAAAAGGGCTTGGAGGTGGTTTGCCTATTGCTGCAACAATTACCACAACTGATATAGCTAAATGTATGCAACCTGGAACTCATGGAAGCACATTTGGAGGTAACCCAGTCTCTTGTGCCGTTGCCTCAAAATTAATAGATATTGTAGATGACAAAAAATTATTATCTGGAGTAATGGAAAAAACAATTAAGTTTATTGATCATTTGCAAAACTTATCTAAAAAGTATGATTTTTTTTCAGATATAAGATCAGCTGGTTTGTGGATTGCTGCTGATATGAAGCAAGCAACTTCAAAAGAATTCTTATCTAGAAGTTATGAGGAAGGTCTTCTTTTGGTGTCAGCAAATGGTGAGAGCACTTTAAGATTCGCACCTTCTCTGATTATCAGCGATCAGGAGATAGAAGAAGGATTTTCAAAACTAGAAAAAGTTACAAAATCTTTTTGCTAGTCCTTTGGAATAGTTTCGGTCCTGTTGATTTTTCTGAAGCCTTTTGGAAGAAAATTTCCCTTCCTCCCTCTTGCACCAACGAAGTTATTTAAATCTTTTGATTTTATTTCAAAGTGTTGCTTGCCACTAAATATTTTTAAGGAGTCATTTTCGCCAAGAGCATTGGCAAAAATAACTTTATCTTCTTCTGACGCATAAAGTTTTTTATCAATCCCAATTAATTTATTCCCTTTTCCTCTAGCTAAAACAGGAATATCTCCTATATCAATTACTAATAATTTTCCTGCCGCCGTAACAAGAGCTATTTTCTGATCAGTTTCACTCACCTCTATAGGTTTAATGGGGTTTGCATCTTTAACATTTAAAGCTGATTTACCAGATCTATTTTTTGTAAATATATCTTCAATTTTAGTTAAGAAGCCATATCCAAGATCAGACATTAAAAGAAGCTTTTGATCAGCTGGGCCTGCAATAACGCCTTTAAAACTTGAGCCTGAAGGTGCATTAATTTTTCCTGAAACCGGTTCTCCTTGTCCTCTAGCAGATGGTAATTTATGAATAGGTAAAGAGTAGGATTTTCCTGAATTATCAATAATCACTACAGATTCACTGTTTCTGCCTTTACTTGCTGAAAGAAAACTATCGCCCTCTCTGTATTGCAAGCTTTCAGGATCAATATCGTGCCCCTTAGCTGCTCTGATCCATCCTTTTTCTGATAATACGACCGTCATAGGATCATTAGAAATAAGATCTAACTCATCAAATGCCTTTGCAGAGACTCCTTCTCCATAAAAACTTTTTCGTTCATCGCCATATTCCTCTGAGTCAGCTTTAAGTTCTTTTTTGATGAGAGTTTTCAGCCTAGATGATGATTTTAGATATGCCTCCAACTCTTTTTTTTCCGAGGCTAGATCCTCTTGTTCAGTTTTTATGGATATCTCTTCAAGTTTAGCTAGTTGTCTGAGACGTATATCCAGAATTGCATTAGCTTGCAGATCTGAAAGCTTAAATTTTTTCATTAAAGTCTTTTTTGGATCGTCTTCGTTTCTGATGATATTTATTATTTCATCAAGGTTTAAATACGCTATTAGAAGACCTTTTAAGATATGCAGTCTGTCATCAACCCAGTCAAGCCTATGTTGTATTCGCCTCTTTACAGTCTCTGTCCTGAACTTAATCCATTCCTTGAGAATTCCTTTGAGGTCAAATACTTTCGGCTTCCCATCAAGACCGATAGCATTCATGTTTACACGTGTATTTTTTTGTAGCTCAGTTGTTGCGAATAAATGAGACATTAACGCATCTTTATCAACACGATTTGATCTTGGAACAATTACGATTCGTACTGGATTATGTTCGTCTCCCTCATCTCTTATATCTTCGATCATTGAAAGCTTTTTAGAATCAATCTGTGCAGCAATTTGTTCAATTGCTTTCATTGAAGAGACTTGATACGGAAGAGAATTTATGACGATATTTCCATCCTCTACATCAAACGTTGATCTTAAAGTAATGGCTCCTCTTCCAGTTTCATATATTTCTAAAACCTCTTCTTCGGAGTTCATAATCTGAGCCGAAGTAGGATAGTCTGGCGCTGAAATATCTTTCATCAATTCTTTATTTGAAAGTTTTGGACTATCGATCAAAGAAATCACACCATTAACAATCTCTTTAAGATTATGCGGCGGTATATCTGTTGCCATCCCAACCGCAATTCCAGAAGCACCATTTAATAAAACATTTGGAAGTCTATCCGGAAGAAATTTTGGTTCTATTAGTGTTCCATCAAAGTTTGGTATCCAGTCAACTGTTCCCTGTGCAGCCTCATCAAGAAGTGATTGGGCATAAGCTGACAGTCTGCATTCCGTATACCTCATAGCAGCAAAACTTTTTGGATCATCTAACGATCCCCAATTTCCCTGTCCTTCTAACAAAGGATATCTGGTAGAAAAGTTTTGGGCTAAAAGTACCATTGCTTCGTAGGCTGCAGAGTCACCGTGCGGATGAAATTTACCTATTACATCTCCTACGGTTCTGGCACTTTTTTTAAATTTAGAGCTGGATTTAAGTCCTAACTCAGACATTGCATAAATAATCCTTCTTTGAACAGGCTTTAACCCATCGCCTATAAAAGGTAATGCCCTATCAAGAATGACGTACATCGAATATTCCAAGTACGCCTTTTCAGCGTAATTGAAAAATGGCAGGTCACTTTCTTTGCTCATTCTCCTTTGCTTAAAGTAGCTAGATTTCCTTTATCCTCTAACCAGGTTTTTCGATCTGCTGCTCTTTTTTTAGAGAGCAACATATCCATCATAGATATTGATTTTGTAGGCTGATCTAGTGTTAATTTTACTAGTTTTCTTGAGTCTTTGATCATTGTAGTTTCCCTTAGCTGGCCTGGGTTCATTTCTCCTAAACCTTTGAATCTTTGTACTTCAATTTTCTTTGATTTATTTTTTTTGCCTAATTCTTTCACCAAATCATCTTTTTCTTCGTCATCAAGGGCATAAAAAACTTCTTTCCCTTGATCAACACGATACAGAGGAGGTTGCGCAACAAAGACTTTTCCAGCCTCTACAAGAGGTCTAAAGTGTCTCAAAAATAGAGCACACAATAATGTTGCTATATGCGCACCATCAGAATCAGCATCGGCAAGAATACAAACTTTCCCGTAACGAAGACCATTTAAATCACTACATCCTGGCTCTAAACCAAGAGCAAGAGAGATATCTTTCACCTCCTGAGACTGGGTTATGGAACCTGTATCAACTTCCCAAGTGTTTAATATCTTTCCTTTTAAAGACATTACTGCCTGAAAGTTCCTATCTCTAGCTTGCTTGGCTGATCCTCCTGCTGACTCTCCCTCAACTAGGAAAAGCTCGGTTTCATCATCATCTGTGGAAACACAATCTGTAAGTTTTCCCGGTAATGTAGGTCCTTTTGTAATTTTCTTTCTTTCTACTTTTTTTACTTGCTTTGATCTTTCTTGAGCGTTATCGATGCTTAACAGAGCAATCTTTTCTGCTGCCTCTGTTTCTTGATTCAACCATAATGAAAAAGCATCTTTAATTATCGAAGTAGCAGTGGCTTGAAAATCTTTAGAAGATAACTTTTCTTTCGTTTGCCCAGTAAACTGAGGATCCTTTATC